>MDTD01109187.1_pt1 | contig 37760 bp, 30 predicted proteins | sample 811221 | NCBI WGS metagenome assembly MDTD01 (sample SAMN05326646, study PRJNA326480) | marine metagenome | isolation source: seawater | place: Pacific Ocean: South West | collected 2011
CTGGTCCTCGTCGACCTCCGCAATGCCGCCATCGACGGCCAACAGGGCGAAGACCGGCTCGCTGCGGTCGGCATCACCGTCAACCGCAACGCCGTCCCCTTCGACCCGCGCCCGCCGATGGTCACCTCCGGACTTCGCATCGGAACACCCGCCCTGGCCGCCCGTGGCTTCGGCCCCGACGACTTCAGCGCCGTCGCCGACATCATTGCCGGCGCACTGACCGCCTCCACGGAAGCAGAGACTGCTGAGCTGGCGGCCCAGGTCACCGCGCTCACCGAAAAGTACCCCCTCTACCCGGGCCTCCTATGACCGTCAGCGTGTTCGAACTGTTTTCTGTAGGCATCGGGCCCTCCAGTTCGCATACGGTGGGGCCGATGCGCGCCGCTGCAGATTTCGTACAAACGCTCCGCGATTGCAATCTGCTACCGACGGTAACCGGAATGCGGGTAGACCTCTTCGGCTCCCTGGCCGCGACCGGAGCCGGGCACGGCACCATGTCAGCAGTGCTGCTCGGTCTCGAAGGGCATCGACCCGAAACCATCACCACCGAGCAGCAGGAAAACACCCTGCAGCGGATTCACCGCACCGGCACCACATGTGTCGGTGGCACCAGCCCGGTCCCACTCACCGAAGAAGGCATAACTCTGCACCCAGACGAAGTGCTACCCAGGCATACCAACGGGATGACCTTCACCGCTACCGCTGGAGATACCGCCCTCACCACGGAGACCTACTTCTCGATCGGTGGCGGTTTCATCGTCACCGAAAACGAAAGCACCAGCCCGACCGATGCTTTCGATCCCCCGATGGCCTACGCATCGGCTCGCGCACTACTCGAGCTGTGTGAAGCCCACAACATGCGGATCAGCGAAGTGGCGCTGACCAACGAGCGATTCAAACGCACCGACGACCAGATCCGTACTCAGCTTCTCCACATTCGCGACGTCATGGTGGACTGCACCGCACGCGGAATCGAGCGAGACGGAACACTTCCCGGAGTCCTGGGGGTGCGTCGGCGCGCCAAACGATGGCACGAACGCCTGCACGCCGAAGACCCCACACACGCCCCCGAGTTCGCCGAAGACTGGGTCAACTTGGTCGCCCTGGCCGTCAACGAAGAAAACGCCTCCGGGGGACGCATGGTCACCGCCCCCACCAACGGGGCAGCCGGCATCGTGCCCGCCGTGCTCCATTACGCCACCCACTACACCAAAGCCGGGAAAGCCGACCCGGACGACACCGCGATCACCTTCCTGCTCACCGCGGGAGCCATCGGATCGCTGTTCAAAGAACGCGCCTCAATCTCCGGCGCCGAAGTGGGCTGTCAGGGTGAAGTCGGATCTGCGGCGGCCATGGCCGCCGCCGGCCTCGCCGAGATCCTCGGCGGCACAGCCGCCCAGGTCGAGAACGCCGCAGAAATCGCCATGGAACACAGCCTCGGACTCACCTGCGACCCCATCGCTGGGCTGGTTCAAATCCCCTGCATCGAACGCAACGCCATCTCAGCAGGCAAAGCCATCAATGCCGCGCGAATGGCGCTACGCGGCGACGGCACGCACCGGGTGAGTCTGGACGAGGTGATCGAGACCATGCGCTCCACCGGATACGACATGAGCAGCAAGTACAAAGAAACCTCCACCGGCGGGCTCGCGATCAACGTCGCGGTCAACGTGGTGGAATGCTGACGATCGGATACCACATGACCAACAACTTCGCTGCCGCGCCCCGGACCGGCTCCTCCCGAGTCAAGCGTGGTATGGCTGAGATGCTCAAGGGCGGCGTCATCATGGACGTGGTCACCCCTGAGCAGGCGCGTATCGCCGAAGGCGCGGGTGCGGTGGCGGTGATGGCGCTCGAGCGCGTGCCCGCCGACATCCGGGCCCAGGGCGGGGTGTCGCGGATGAGTGATCCCGACATGATCGAGGGCATCATCGACGCGGTCACCATCCCGGTGATGGCCAAGGCGCGGATCGGCCATTTCGTCGAGGCGCAGATCCTGCAGAGCCTGGGCGTGGACTACGTCGACGAGTCCGAGGTGCTGACTCCCGCGGACTACGCCAACCACATCGACAAGTGGTGCTTCACCGTGCCGTTCGTGTGCGGTGCGACCAACCTGGGCGAGGCGCTGCGGCGCCTCACCGAGGGTGCGGCGATGATCCGCTCCAAGGGTGAGGCCGGCACCGGGGACGTCTCCAACGCCACCACCCACATGCGCAAGATCGGCGGCGAGATCCGCCGGCTCACCTCGCTGTCCGAGGACGAGCTCTACGTCGCGGCCAAGGAACTGCAGGCCCCGTACGACCTCGTGGTCGAGGTGGCCCGCGCCGGCAAGCTGCCTGTCACGCTGTTCACCGCCGGTGGTATCGCCACCCCGGCTGATGCGGCGATGATGATGCAGCTCGGGGCCGAGGGCGTGTTCGTGGGTTCGGGCATCTTCAAGTCGGGCAACCCGGCTGAGCGCGCCGCCGCGATCGTCAAGGCCACCACCTTCTACGACGATCCCGACGTGCTGGCCAAGGTGTCGCGCGGCCTGGGTGAGGCGATGGTCGGCATCAACGTCGACGACATCCCGGTCCCGCACCGCCTCGCAGAACGCGGCTGGTAACGCACCGGCTACACAAGACACCTGCGATGAACACACCGTCCCCCGACGGGCGGCGTCTGCTGCGGCTGGAAGTTCGCAACGCGCACACGCCCGTCGAACGCAAACCGCCCTGGATGAAAACCAAGGTCAGAACCGGACCCGGGTACCGGGCACTCACGGCGCTCGTGGAACACGAGAAGCTGCACACCGTCTGCCAGGAAGCGGCCTGCCCCAACATCTTTGAATGCTGGGAAGACCGGGAAGCTACCTTCCTCATCGGCGGAGACCAGTGCACCCGCAGGTGCGACTTTTGCCAGATCGACACCGGCAGGCCATCAGCGCTCGATCGCGACGAGCCGCGGCGAGTGGCGCGATCTATCGCCACGATGAGACTGCGGTACGCCACCGTCACGGGTGTGGCACGTGACGATCTCGACGACGGTGGTGCGTGGCTCTACGCCGAAACCGTGCGTCAGATCCACCAACAATGCCCCGACACGGGCGTCGAGCTGCTCATCCCGGATTTCGGCGGCAGAACTGAGCAGCTCGATCAGGTCAACGACAGCGGCCCGGAAGTTCTGGCGCACAACATCGAGACCGTTCCGCGACTGTTCCGCCGCATCCGCCCGGCCTTCGACTACCGCACCTCGCTAAACGTTGTCACCCGCGCCCGCACCCAAGGTCTGATCACCAAGTCCAACCTCATTCTTGGTATAGGTGAAGACGCCGGAGAAGTCGAGGCAACTCTGCGCGACCTCCACTCGGCCGGGTGTCAACTCATCACCATCACCCAATACCTGCGCCCCAGCCCGCGCCACCATCCCGTCGCTCGGTGGATTACTCCCGCGGAGTTCGACGACTACGACAAGCTGGCTCGCTGCATCGGCTTCCTCGGGGTGCTCTCGGGCCCCCTTGTCCGCTCGTCATACCGCGCCGGCCGCCTGTACCGCGCAGCCCTACTCGACCGTTTTGCCGCCGCTCAACACGGCGACCACCGACACAGCACATTAAGGACAGACCTTTGACCAGTACCGACATCGCCATCCTCGGAGGAGGCCCGGCCGGATACGCCACAGCACTGCGCGCCAACCAGCTCGGGCTCACCGTGACACTCGTGGAACAAGACCTGGTTGGAGGAACCTGCCTCCACCGCGGCTGCGTCCCGACCAAAGCGCTCCTGCATGCCGCCGAAATCGCCGACGGCGCCCGCCAGGCACACCAATTCGGCGTGACAGCAGCCTTCTCGGGCATCGACGTCAACCAACTGCACACGTTCAAAAACACCATTGTCCGACGGCTACACCAAGGACTCGACGGGCTCCTCACCGGCCGCGGCATCACCGTCATCAGCGGCCGCGGCGAGTTGGCCGGGCCCCACACCATTCAAGTCGGCGACAATGCAGTACACGCCGAGTCAATCGTCTTGGCCACCGGCTCCTTACCGCGCATATTGCCCGGAGTTGAACTCGGTGAGAAAGTCATCACGAGCGATCAAGCGCTCCACCTGTCCTTCATCCCTAAATCGGTCATCGTCCTCGGCGGCGGTGTCATCGGAGTCGAATTCGCCAGCCTCTGGGCATCTTTCGGCGCCAAGGTCACCGTTATCGAAACCCTCCCGCGCCTGCTGGCGGGCGAGGACCCGTTCGTCTCCCCCCACCTCGAAAGGGCCTTCCGACGCCGCCGGGTGACCACCAAGACCGGTACCGAAGTCGCCAGCGTCGAAACACACGCCGACGGAGTCAAAGTCACGACGGGAAACGGTGACTCGTTTGAAGCCGACCTGCTCCTGGTTGCCGCAGGCCGTGTTCCCAACACGACACCGAACCGGCTGGAACGCCACGGTGTGGCCGTCGAGGACGGCTTTGTCGTCACGGACGAACGCCTCCGCACAACCGTGCCGTCCATCTTCGCCGCCGGCGACATCGTGCGCGGTCCCCAGCTCGCCCATCGGGGTTTCCAACACGGGTTCTTCCTGGCCGAGGAGATCGCCGGGAGAAGCCCGGAGCTGCCCGACGCCCTCGGGATCCCTCGGATCACTTACTCGCAACCCGAAGTCGCTTCGGTGGGCCTCACTGAAGCGGCCGCTCGGGAGCTGCACGGCGACACCATCTCCGTCGCGACCCACGACCTCGCCGGCAATGCCCGCAGCCAGATCCTCAAGACTGCAGGGGCAGTCAAAGTCATCACCGCACCCAACGGCTCCGTCCTGGGCGTTCACATGGTCGGTGACCGAGTGGGCGAACTCATCGGCGAAGGCCAGATCCTCTACAACTTCAGCATCGCGGCCAACGCTGCCGCACAGTTCATTCATGCACACCCCACCCAGGGTGAAGCCCTGGGCGAAGCACTTCTCGCTGTCTCCGGCGCCCCCTTCCACGCTCACGCCTGACCGCCCCGCAGAGCATGGGCCGCGTGCCCACCGGGCAGAATTGACGGAAACAGACACGTGTTCTCAAAGGCATTGGTCGCCAATCGCGGTGAAATCGCGATCCGGGCGACCCGCGCGGCGTACGAAATCAAGGTGGGCACCGTTGCGGTGTATCCGTATGAGGACCGTAACTCGGTCCACCGCCTGAAGGCCGACGAGTCGTATCAGATCGGCGAGGTTGGCCATCCCGTCCGGGCGTATCTGTCGGTCGATGAGATCGTCTCGACCGCGGTGGCCGCCGGCGCGGATGCGGTGTACCCGGGGTACGGCTTCCTATCGGAGAACCCGGAGCTCGCCGCGGCGTGCGCGGCGGCGGACATCATCTTCGTCGGTCCGTCGGCCGAGGTGCTGGAACTGACGGGTAACAAGTCGCGGGCGATCGCGGCCGCTCGTGAGGCGGGGCTGCCGGTACTGGCGTCCTCGGCGCCCTCGGCCGATGTCGAAGATTTGTTGGCCGCCGCCGAGAACATGGAATTCCCGGTGTTCGTCAAGGCCGTCGCCGGGGGCGGCGGGCGCGGGATGCGTCGGGTGGCAGAATCGGGCGCGCTGCGGGAGGCCATCGAGGCGGCCTCCCGTGAGGCGGAGTCGGCGTTCGGGGATGCGACGGTGTTCCTGGAGCAGGCGGTGATCAATCCCCGTCACATCGAGGTGCAGATCCTGGCCGACACCCACGGCAATGTCATTCATCTGTATGAGCGCGATTGCAGTGTGCAGCGCCGCCATCAGAAGGTGATCGAGTTGGCGCCGGCGCCGAACCTGCACCCGGCGCTGCGGGACAGGATCTGCAGTGACGCGGTGGCGTTCGCGCGTCAGATCGGGTATTCGTGTGCGGGCACGGTGGAGTTCCTGCTCGATGAGCGCGGCAATCACGTGTTCATCGAGATGAACCCGCGGATCCAGGTGGAACACACCGTCACCGAGGAGATCACCGACGTCGATCTGGTGTCGAGCCAGTTGCGGATCGCGGCCGGAGAGTCACTCGCGGATCTCGGATTGAGCCAGGAGGCGATCGTTCCGCACGGGGCGGCGCTGCAGTGCCGCATCACCACCGAGGACCCGGCCAATGGGTTCCGCCCGGACACTGGCCGGATCACCGCCTACCGCTCACCCGGTGGTGCGGGTATCCGCCTCGACGGCGGCACGCTGCTGGGTGCGGAGGTCTCGGCGCATTTCGATTCGATGTTGGTGAAACTGACGTGCCGCGGCCGGGACTTCGGCACCGCGGTGCGCCGGGCCCGGCGTGCAGTGGCGGAGTTCCGGATTCGTGGGGTGTCGACGAACATCCCGTTCCTGCAGGCGGTGCTCGACGATCCAGACTTTGTGGCCGGGCGGGTGACCACCAGCTTCATCGATGAGCGCCCGGAGCTGCTGACCGCACGCTCGAGCGCCGACCGCGGCACCAAGATCCTGAGTTACCTGGCCGATGTCACGGTCAACAAGCCGCACGGGGAACGCCTGTCGACGGTGTACCCGCAGGACAAGCTGCCCGCTGTGAACCTGTCGGTGGCCCCGCCTGCAGGGTCGAAGCAGAAGCTGGTCGAGCTGGGCCCGCAGGGTTTCGCCCAGTGGCTCAAAGACAGCCCCGCCGTGGGTGTAACGGATACCACCTTCCGGGATGCGCACCAGTCGTTGTTGGCGACGCGGTTGCGCTCGACGGGTCTGTTGATGGTGGCGCCGTATGTGGCGCGCACGATGCCGCAGTTGTTGTCGGTGGAGTGCTGGGGCGGGGCGACCTACGATGTGGCGCTGCGCTTCCTGAAAGAGGATCCGTGGGAGCGGCTGGCCGCGCTGCGCGAGGCGCTGCCCAACATATGCCTGCAGATGCTGCTGCGCGGGCGCAACACCGTGGGCTACACCCCGTACCGGGAGATCGTCACCAGCGCGTTCGTCGATGAGGCGACCTCGACGGGGATCGACATCTTCAGGATCTTCGACGCGCTCAACAACATCGAGTCGATGCGCCCGGCCATCGATGCGGTGCGCGCCACCAACACCGCGGTGGCCGAGGTGGCGATGTCCTACACCGGGGATCTGTCCAACCCGGCCGAGGACCTCTACACCCTGGACTACTACTTGCGACTGGCCGAGCAGGTCGTCGAGGCCGGCGCGCATGTGCTGGCCATCAAGGACATGGCCGGACTGTTGCGCCCGCCCGCGGCCGCCACCCTGGTCTCCGCGCTCAAGAGCAGATTCGAGCTGCCGGTGCACGTACACACCCATGACACCCCGGGTGGACAGCTGGCCACCTACCTAGCGGCCTGGCAGGCCGGCGCCGATGCCGTCGACGGGGCGGCAGCCCCGCTGGCCGGCACCACCAGCCAGCCCGCACTGTCGTCGATCGTGGCGGCCGCGGCGCACACCGCGTGTGACACCGGATTGTCGCTGGACGCGGTGTGTGAGTTGGAGCCGTACTGGGAAGCGCTACGCAAGGTGTACGCGCCCTTCGAATCTGGCCTGCCCGCCCCGACGGGGCGGGTGTACACCCACGAGATCCCGGGCGGGCAGTTGTCGAACCTGCGTCAGCAGGCCATCGCGCTCGGATTCGATGACCGTTTCGAGGAGATCGAAGCCAACTACGCTGCCGCTGACCGGAGTCTCGGGCGGCTGATCAAGGTCACCCCGAGCTCGAAAGTGGTCGGGGACCTGGCGTTGGCGTTGGTGGCGGCGGGCATCTCGGCCGAGGAGTTCGCCGCCGACCCGTCGCGCTATGACATCCCGAATTCGGTGGTCGGGTTCTTGCGCGGCGAGCTGGGGGATCCGGTCGGTGGCTGGCCGGAACCGTTGCGCACCAAGGCACTTGACGGCCGCGGTCCGGCAAAACCCGAGACCCCGCTGTCGCATGAGGATGAGGCAGTACTGGCCCAGCCCGGCGCCAAGCGCCAGGCCACGCTGAACCGGCTGCTGTTCCCCGGGCCCACCAACGAATTCGAGGCGCACCGGGAGCTCTACGGCGACACCAGCCAGTTGAGCGCGAATCAGTTCTTCTACGGCTTGCGCCACGGTTATGAGCACCGGGTGCAGCTCGAAAAGGGAGTACAGCTGCTGATCGGGCTCGAAGCCATCTCCGATGCCGACGAGCGCGGCATGCGGACGGTCATGTGCATCATGAACGGCCAGCTACGTCCGGTGGTGGTGCGTGACCGCAACATCGCCTCCGAGGTGCCGACGGCTGAGAAGGCCGATCGCGGCGACCCCGACCAGGTGGCCGCCCCGTTCGCCGGGGTGGTGACCGTCACCGTCGCGCTCGGGGATGCCATCGAGGCCGGGCAGACGATCGCCACCATCGAGGCCATGAAGATGGAGGCCGGGATCACCGCACCCAAGGCAGGCACCGTCGAACACGTCGCCGTCTCGACCACCGCCCAAGTCGAAGGCGGTGACCTCCTGGTAATCCTCAGCTGACCGCGTTACACCTGCGGCGGCCAGGCGGTCCGTTGTACCCAAACTTCGACGACGGGATGCGCACGGTGGGCGCTTCCTTAACAGGTATACGCCGCTAGCCAATCCAGGACCTCGGCGGCGGGTATGGCGTGGGACCGCCGCTGGGCGGGTCAACTTTGCACGGCGGTGCCATTCGGCGACGTCGAGGTCACCACCCTCTGACTCCAGCGTCCCAAGACTGCTGCCCGCCGGCTGGTAAAGCGGCTCCGCTGCCAGAGGCTCTGAATTCGTTTCTTCCCACATCGATTAACGGCGCAGTTCTGGTGCTGCTGTGTCCGGGCTGGCGCTGCAGCACCAGCACGGCGCGCCCTATTCACCGCCCCAGTCCGCGAACGGCACTACGGCGTTGAGAATGTTATCTGGACTCCCCGAGACATCCGTGGATGCCTCCCAAACACTTGCCCAAGTTGAATACGCGGCCATAGTCGTCGTCGCCTCTCGGCAGCCCGAACCGCAAGTTCGGCTTTTTGGTCGAGCTCGCTCATTGATCACTTTGTCCCCGCGTTCTTCGCCGAGACCAATTGTCCAGAAGAACTTCCGACCCCAGTTTGTTGAGGTGCCAGCAGAGCAATAGACCTGGGGGTTGCGACGACGGAGCAGGTACTCCATGTCGGGGCACAAATACATCACCGAGCCGACCGTACGTTGTCGTGCGTGCTGTTCCTCATCATATTCAGCAGCACGCGGTCGACGGCGAAGCGGTCACCCTCCTCAGCCGCAATGGCGCAAACATCACCCGGACTGCCCGCGGTTGGCGCGGCGCTACCAGCGCCGCCCGGCACCAGCCAGTGAATCTTGACGGCGACATAGTTGCCCCGCCCGAAGGGATTCCTTGCTTCAGCCGACTTCAGCGGCGCTTGCCACAGAACCGCCGCCCCGCCGCGCAGCTGCTTCGATCCTGCCGGATATAGGCGGAGGCACACTGTGAAGGTTGCCCAAGACATCCGTCGCCAAGGCCGAAACAATACGGCGGTACCGCGTGTTTCCTAGTGAGTCGAATCAACTAAGGGGCAACAGTGGCAACAGTGAATTGGTACACAACGAAAGGCGGACGGCGATGGAGGGTGCGCTACCGCACTCCGGACCGACGCCAAACCGATAAGCGGGGTTTCACCACTAAACGCGATGCTCTGCTCTTCGCGGCAAAGATTGAGGCCGATAAGGCCGCCGGTGCCTTCGTGCCCTCATCGGCAGGACAAATGACCGTAAGCGAACTCGCCGATACCTGGTTGCAAAAGAAGCACCGGTCGGCCGCACCTTCTCACTACCGCACACTCGAATCGTCCTGGCGCACAAAGGTTGCGCCCTCCTGGGGAACGCGTCGGATTGCTGATGTGACGACTCATGAAGTGGAGGCGTGGATCGCGGATCTGGTGGGCAATGGGTCCGGAACGACGACGGTCCGGAGGGCTCATTCCGTGCTAGCGGGCATACTGGGCGACGCTGTCAAAGCGCGCCGGCTGACTGCTAACCCTGCACGCGATGTCGAGAACTTGCCACGGCGGGTGTCACGCCGCCACACTTACTTGACCGCGGCCGAGGTGCACCGCTTGGCAGACCAAGCAGCCGGTTATCGAACCCTCGTACTAATACTGGCGTTTTGCGGGTTGCGGTGGAGTGAGGCTATTGCTCTCCGAGTGGGCGACGTCGAATTCCTGCGTCGCCGGCTGACAATTTCTGCCAACGCCGTTGAGTTCGATGGAAGTCACTACGTGGGGCCGACTAAGGGGCGCAGGCCAAGAGCAGTTCCGGTTCCCTGCTTCGTGCTGAATGAGCTGAGTCGCACATGTGAAGGTAAGTCACGCAGTGAGTTGGTATTTCCTTCGCGCTCCGGGGGTTACCTACGACGCCCACATTCAAGCGACGGGTGGTTCGCAGGCGCGCTGCGTCGGGCGTCACTCGAGCCGATGGCCATCCACGATCTCCGACACTCGTGTGCCGCGTTGGCCGTGTCCGCAGGCGCTAATGTGCTTGCCCTCCAGCGGATGCTGGGACACACAAGCGCGAAGGTAACGCTGGATGTATACGCTGAGCTGTTCGACTCCGATCTCGACTCGCTTGCATCAAGTCTCGACATCGCTTACGCGCCTGGAGCCATCCGAGTCGCTTCGTAACGAGGACCGTCCTCCCGTCAGGCCGGCGCCGTGCTATCGGGTCGGCCAGTCTTTGCCGGCGCTTGTCCGTGGAACGTAAGTTACGCCGGATCTCTAAATCTCTGACGGTATTCGCTATTTCAAGTGCCACCCGCGCGATCTTTAGTCCCAGTTGGAAGTCCATATTATGGAATCGTTCTCGATAGTCGACACCGCAGTGATAGAAGCTCGTAACATTCGGCACGACTTTTTCCAGTCTCTGCGCGTGTTCCACGCCGGGTGGTAATCACCCATCCAGCAGTGCCCAGCCGTGCACCTTCGCCGCGCGGATGTGCTCAGCGATCCGGCTGGCTGCGCTCCGCGTGTGTCCATAGTTAACGTACTGCCATGTGCCTGGCCCCTGGAAGTTCAGCACGTGAAGCCGTTCGTCGTGCTTCGCATCTCAGCTTGTAACTAATTTGTTGGTCGAGCGTCGCCCAGGACAACACGTGCGCGACATCGGGCAGAGGATGCCGGGCAATCGGCTCGGACACGTCAATATCCATCATCTGATCTCGAATCTTCACGATGGAGTCGCCTGAAATCTGACTGTCGGTCAGAGGACTTCTGACCTCAAAATCCAGCCGAACCGGGTCCCCGCCCTCGACGCTGACGTCTTCGGCCGGACTGCCGAAGATCACTTCACCCCAATCCGAGGAGTGCTACCGCTTCCGATGCTTGAAAGACGCCTACACAAAGACGAGGCACGAGAGGTCAAGCGCGTCGATTAAATGTGGGCAAATTCTGGGCACCACTCGAAAGGCACCGGACGATCAACTAACTTTTGCTGCTGACCAGCGGCGATCCGTGGAGTTCAGGGAAGCTCCGGAGGCATGGCGAACCTCGGGAGGAACGCTGCTAGCGGACCGACGGTCCACATTGGATGCGATCTTGAAGAGGTCGTTGACATCCGGTCACAGATCAAAGCTGGCATGACTGGTTGTCGCGTTAGTAACCCAGCGCAGTCATATCGCTGGAAGCGGACGCCGAGGCGACCACACCGACGGAGGACGGGACGCCACTAGTGGCATAGCTACCCTTTGAGCCGCGTGTGTCCCTGTACTCAAGCACGCGGCTTGCCGCTTTAAGAAAATGGTGCCGGTGCTTGGGCCGCCCTTTGTCAGTCGCAGTTCGGGACGTGCGCAGCCTCGAAGGCTTCGACAACTGCCCGTGGAATTCGTCCCCGAGCGCTCACTTGGTGTCCATTCTCATTAGCCCAAACGCGCACCTGCGCCAGCTTCTCCTTTGACGTAGGCGTTGACTTCTTCGTCTGGCGGGGCTTGCGAGAACGCTTACTGGTCGATGGTGTCTTGGTCGAAGACCGCCGGGGCCGGCCTCGAGCGTCAGAAGCCCTCTTTGGCCCCGCTTGAGCGGCACCGGCCCGTGAAGCCCGCGCAGCTGAGCTGTTGTCAGGGTTCAAGGCCTTCTCTGCCGCATCAACGAAGGGACGTATCGCGCGTTCAAACTTTGAGAGGTTCTCTTCCGACAAGTCGAGGCGGTAATCGGTGCCGCGGAATGAGAACTCCACTGTCTGGCCACCGTCGGAGATGTCGGTTCCATCGATGTCGTCCACCAATTGACGGATGACGCGCTCTGCCACTTTCATTCCCTTCGCGCTCCCCCTGGTGTGCCACCCTATCAACAGCGGCGGTGTCCGACGCTCCGCGCTATTTGGCACAAGTCGCAACAACGCGAACTTCGATTAGGAATGCGTGTCTCAACATCAGCGGCCTCGCGGGCTTGACGGGATGAGATCATTTCAGCAAGGTTGCAATGTCTCAGGCCGCACGGCCTCAGTCGCCATAGTGCGATCAACGATCGCCCCACGTTGATCGGATCGCTTCGTCAACTGGGCGTTTGTCACTCGAAGTCGAGGCGTGATCGGAGTGTCGAAGGAGGACCATAGAGCACCGTCGTACAAACTACGAGAGGAGCTTCGCCTTCTGGGAGTTGAACTCATCATCCGACAAGATGCCATCCCTGTGAAGATCGGCGAGCTTACGCAGTTCGTCGGCGATCATGGGCGACTCTGCAGGGCGAGACGGCGGCCCGCTTGGCGTCGGCGTCGACCGTGCAACGTTCCCATGAAAAAGGCGGTGACTCCGAAACCAGTTTTCGATTAGTTCTGAAGTGCCATGGTTCACGTCCACGAAAGCCAGCGTCGAGCCGTTGCCGAGGATATGGAGACGCCGCTCGAGGAGCTTGCCGTTTTTGGTGACCGAGAATCCGGTTACATCCGAGATGTGCACCCGAAACGCGTGTGTCAGCTCCATCGTCTTTACATATGCCGCTGTGCCATCCGGATACTCGATGATCTTGCCACTACCGAAGCCAAGCGCGTGCTTCACAGGCGGTGCAGTCAAGTTCCCTCCACTTCCGGCTCCTGAAGATTAGCTCTAAGCGCCGAGACCATGCGAGTAACGGGTCATCTAGACGGCTGTGTTCGAGGCAACTAAGGCAGCATCTTGGCTTCCCAGAACGGCTCTGACCGTGGAGGCGTGCCAACTCGCACCTCCCTGGGCAGTCGGCACCCCGCTGGCATTGAGCCGCATAGCGATTGCTCTCAATGAATAGCCACCGGCTCGTGCGTTAACGATCTGCTCGACAACTTCTCGGGGAAGCCGAGAGGGGCGGCCAAGACGTACCCCTTGAGCCCTCCGGACCGCGAGCGCCTCACGTGTGCGCTGAGCGATCAGGCGGCGTTCCAGTTGACTGAATACCGCCATCATCGAAGCTGTCGCCTCACCCGCAGGCGTGCTGGTGTCAATGGCGAGGTCACACGTAATCAATTCCCAGCACGCCCGCCGGGCCTGTTCCATCATCGATGCAGTGTCGAGCACCGAGCGAGAAATCCGGTCAAGCTTAGCCGCGAGCAGCGCGGCAGCTTGACCCGATTGCACGGCGTCGATGGCCGCGGCAAGGCCGGGACGGTGCTCCACCCCTTTGCCCCCGCTGATTCCCTCGTCGGAGTGCCAGGCAACGACAGTCCATCCCCGCCGCTCAACTTCCGCCGCGATTGCCGCACGCTGAGCATCGAGGCCAGCGCCACTGCTCACCTGTTCGTCAGTGGACACCCGGATGTAGGCAACTACGGTGCCGGGTGGCGCCTTTCGCGTAGGACGCTGGCGCACTGTCACTGGTGAAGTGTACAGCAAACGACCGTTTGATGTACATGACATTCCAAATGGCTGTTGCGGACCGCAATAGACGAAACTTATTGGCAGCGCAAGCTTTCGATGCATCACTCCGGCCATGGCATGTGATCGCGCGGCGACCAGGCGAGCCACCGATCAAGTGAGAAGGCTCGCTGCTGTGCCAACCAGGACAAGCTGACAGAGAGGCGACGACTGTCAATGGCCAAGTTGAAGTATCCACTGGTGGCCAGATAAAAGTATCCATCCCGTGCGCTGGTTCCTAGGTTGGTTTGGGTTGCTCCTTTCGGTGTTGGGCGTCTTTCATGCGGTAGGAGTCGCCGTTGGTGATGACGACGGTGGCGTGGTGCAGGAGCCGGTCGAGGATGCTGACGGCGGTGGTCTGCTCGGGCAGGAACCGGCCCCATTGCTCGAAGGGCCAGTGCGATCCGATAGCCAGGGATCGGCGTTCGTAGGCGCCGGCGACGAGTCGGAACAACAGCTGGGTGCCGGTGTCGTCCAGGGGTGCGAAGCCGAGTTCGTCGAGGATGATCAGGTCGACCCGGAGTAGGGATTCGATGATCTTGCCGACGGTGTTGTCGGCCAGGCCGCGATAGAGGGTTTCGACGAGGTCGGCGGCGGTGAAGTAGCGGACTTTGTGGCCGGCGTGGATCGCGGCGGTCCCCAACCCGATCAGGGTGTGAGACTTCCCGGTGCCGGCTGTTATCAACGGGTAGCAACACGCTCGAATCTATGTATGCAACAAGGGGGTTGATGCTGGGCAAGTCATCGTTGTTGCCGGTTTATCGGCGGGTGTTCTTCGACGTGAAGGAACGGCAACGATGGCGTATCCGGTGGCAGTGTCTCCTGCGGGAGGGAAGCGGACCTGGACCGTGCTTGGGGAGGACTTCGCAACGGTCGGTCCCGTCGAGGAGTGGATAGAAGCCCACCGGCACCTGTGGTCGCCGAACACGGTGCGCGGGTATGCGACGTCGTTGGCGCAGTGGTGGAGCTTCCTGGAACAACGCGGACAATCCGATGGATGGCGCGATGTCGGTGTCCCCGCATTCACGGCGTTTCTGTCCTGGCAGCGCAATGGCCGCACAGTTGAGCATCGGCTGGCCGAGTCGGACCAGGCACCGACCGCTGCAACACTGGAAGTTCGCCTTGCAGCATTGATTTCGTTCTACCGCTGGCATCAGGCAGTATCCGGTGTGGCGGTAGCAGGACAGCTACTTCGAGGAACTCCGCGACAGCGACCGGCCCGGGGCTTGCTGGCGCATCTGGATGCGCGGTCGGCCCCGGCGGCATCCTCGCTGGTGCGGGTGCGCCGCGACCGACGCCGCGACAGACCGCCCTTGCTGCTGCCCGAGCAGATCCAGGCGGTCCTGGATGGCTGCGCGGTCTTCGATACCGAGTCCGGTTCGTGGCAAGGAAACCTGCGGGACCGGTTCGTGTTCGCCCTGCTGGCCGAGACCGGGATGCGTCTCGGGGAGGCGCTGGGTCTGCGGATCGGCGAGTTCGTGCTCGGCCGCGGCGATACCGCGTATGTGCAGATCGTGCCTCGCTCGGATAACCCCAACGGGGCGCGGGTGAAGATGATGCGACCGCGACGAGTCTATGTTGGGGCTGACCTCGAGCGGCTGTTCGCCGATTATCTCACCGACATCGCCTGCCGGGCAGCCGAATCCGGGATCGGTCTGATGGACACATCGCCGCTGCTGGTGAATGTGGCCAGACCACCGTTGTTGGCCGCATTGCGGGAGACGACGGTCCGGGAGAAAGTGGCCACGCTGCGTCGGCGGGGCATCGGACCACTCGGGTGGACGCCGCACTGGTTCCGCCACACCCATGCCACCGCCTTGTTGCTCGCCGGGACGCCGGAATGGGTGGTCTCCCGGCGTCTTGGCCACGCTCATGTGCAGACCACCCTTGACCTCTACGGCTGGGTCCGCGACGACGAAGCCCTGCGAGCGGCAGCCAACTGGGCTTCCTACGCCAGCAGCTGGCGGGTGGCCGAATGATCGACGAGCATAGCCACCTGCGGCTGCGCAGTGCCGACCACCTCGATCCGATCTGGCGGCTCTGGGAAGGGCTGCCAGCACAGTGGCGTGGCCCCGTGCTCGGGCCCGGTATCCAGAACTGGGCCTCGATCACCGAGAACGATTGGCCGCATCTGGACCTGAGCGGACTGCCCGTCCCGTTCGCCGCGGAGCTGGCGTGGATGGCGCACTGGCAGGCCAGTGATGGCACCCGCGTCTCGGTGTTGGCGATGGCGCAGTTGGCCAACATGATCCGGCGGGCCGTCGCCGAAGGCCGTGATTTCCCCTCATCGATCCGGGCGATGGATTACGACGCCGCCGCGGCGTTGCAGAGCTGGTTCTATCTCAGCAAGGGCAGGCGACTGCCCTCAGTCCGAGGCCGGGGCCGAGTGCACGCTCTATTCGGTTTTGCCCGACACGCGCTGATCGCCGCCTGCCACGACGGCCCGTGGTGGCAGCTGGACTTCTGGCACCCGCGCTGCGATCCGCGGATCCCGCTGACCGATCGTGAACCGGTCTCCAATTACGGCTGCTCACCCGGAGACATCCAGCTTCCGTGGTTGCGGGCCGCGGTGAAGTGGCATCTGGGCACGATGCTCGAATCCGGGGCGCTGCGCTGGACCACGGTCAGCCAGGAACGCATGCGCAGCTTCCGCCGCTTCGACAACTGGCTAACCGCTTGCTTCGACGACCCGACTGACATCCTGGGTGACCCCACGACCGCGGTCGAGCAGGCGGAGGCATTCGCGCGGTGGACCGCCGTGGCCGCCAACCGTGTCACCCGCCAATCCGACACCCGCCACCTGGGAAGAACCGTTCCGATCCGGGGAATCAACGACGACCTGCGAGCGGTAGCCGGCCTGTTGGATTTCATCGCCGGCAATCCCGGGGAGGCTCGCAGCGTCCTCGGCGCCGAGCCGTGGCAACGAGTGAGCGCCGCACACGCGGCCAGCTGGTTCGGCCGGGTCACTCGGATACCGCATCAGCGCGGTTTCAACGATGCGAATTACATCGACGATCACGCGCTCGCTCAGATCACTGCGGCGCTGCCGTTGATCGGGCTGCCGCGCACCGAGCAGATGACCATCACCCGCGGCGACGGCACCACGCTGACCGCCAACGGACTCGACGACCCGCAAGCGATGCGGATGATCCTGCTGCAGATCCTTACCGGCCGGCGAGCCAGCGAAATCCGCACCTGCGACTTCGACTGCCTCTCCGCCGCCCCGAGAGTCACCGCAACTGGCGATGACGACGACCAAATGCTGACCAGGTTCCGCTACGCACAAAGCAAGATCGACGTCGCACCCGACACCATCCTTGTTGACCACGAGGTCACCGAAGTCATTGCCGAACAACACCGTTGGCTGCAAACCCAGTATCCAGACTGCAGCAGGCGGTACCTGTTCGCGCGGCGCCTGGGCAACCGTCGCGGCGACAAACCCTATCCAGCAGGCACCTACAACTGGGTGCTGCGCACCCTCAGCGACCTCGTTCAGATCACCGACGCCAAGGGCCACGCCGTGCGGTTGAGCCACACCCACCGCTTCCGGCACACCCGGCTGACCCGACTGGCCGAACTCGGGCTACCGGTCCACGTCCTGCAGCGCTACGCCGGGCACGCCACGCCCACCATGACGATGCACTACATCGCCGCCCGCGATGAGCACGCCGAGCAGGCGTTCCTGGCCACCGCCAAGCTGCGCTCCGACGGCACCCGCATCCAACTCTGCAGCGACGACCACGACAGTCTGCACCTGTTCCGCCGCGCGGACCGATTCCTGCCCAACGGGTGGTGCATGCTGCCACCGCTTCAATCCTGCGACAAAGGCAACGCCTGCCTGACCTGCTCAGTTTTCGTCACCGACCACACCCACCACGACGTGCTACACCGCCAACTCCGCGAGACCACCACCCTGATCGACCGGGCCACAACAGAATTCGAGCAACGACACGGTCATTCCATGCCCGACGACAACGTCTGGCTGATCCGCCGCCGCGCTGAACACCACGCGCTCACCAAGCTCCTGGCCGCTCTGGACGACGTGCCCGACTCCTCAGCCCACGGCGCGACACCCCAGTGTCATCGACCCAGCGCTGGACCAGTCCCGCTGACTCTCGACCTCACCGCCCACCGCAGGAGCACTCCATGACAGACTCCCGAGAACGCCGCATCACCGCACTTACCGAAGCAGCGAAAGTCAAGTCGCAGAACAAAACCCGAGACGCCGAACAAGCCATCCGCCGACTGGTCAAACGCGGCGAGGCGATCACTTTCCAAGCCGTGCAACGCGAAGCCGGCGTCTCCCACGCCTTCCTCTACAACCATCCCGAACTGCGCAAACGAATCGAGCATCTGCGCGGCACCCGCCGCAAAGCCGCCGCCGACCAACCCATCGACACCGACAGCACGCTCGTCATCACGCTGACCCGCCAGATCGCCGACCTCAAGAAACAGCACCGCCAGCAACTGCAAGCACTCCGCGACGCCCTCGAGCGAGCACACGGCGAGAACCTCGATCTACGACGCGAACTGGCCCGCCGCGGCATCCACCCCTTACCCAACGTCGCATCAATCGCAACAACGTCCTGAACAGGAAGAACGCGGCATTCTCATTCTCGAACCCGCGATAACGACGGGGCCGATGATCGCCAGGTTCTGTTGGGCCCGAATAATTCCAGGCTCGATAGGTAGTCGAAGGTCTTCGGTGGGATCGAGGAGGCGGCCACGTCGAAGGACTCCAACGTTTTCGGCACGGGGAACGCGGCGGCCTTGAGCCGGTTGACGACGTTGGAGGCGTCCCGGGCCGCCAACTCGGTCTCGATCAGGGTGCGCAGGACCTCCTCGGGGGTCCAGCGTTGGGTTTTGGCGGTGATCAGGACTTCGGGTGCGGTGCGCCGCACGGCGGCCAACTTCAGCCGTCGCAGCCCGGCGTCGAGATCGGCGGCCAGTGGTGGAACCGACGGCGGGGCAACGAGTTCGGTGTCGGTGATCGACGGTGGAGTCTTGGTCACGGGATCACCTCGCCGTCGGCGACGATCGGTGCGATCTTGTAGGCGTCCAGGGATCGGGTCGGGGCCACGGGCAGGTCCAGGATCAGCGCGTCCCCGGCGGGGCGGGGTTGTGGGGTTCCGGTGCCGGCGGCCAGGATCGAGCGCACGTCGGCGGCGCGGAACCGGCGGAACGCCACCGCCCGATGCAGCGCCGAGACCAGGGCGTCGGTGCCGTGGGCGGCGCCCAGGGCGAGCAGGATTTCCAACTCCGATCCCAGCCGGGTGTTGCCGATCGCGGCCGCGCCGACCAGGAACGCTCGGGCGTCCTCGCCGAGGTCGCAGAACTGCTTCTCCACGCTGGTCCTCGGCCGAGGTCCGCGGTTCGGTGCCGGACGCGCCCCGTCGTAGTGCTCGTCGAGGATGGAGGTGCCCCCGGGTGCGACGAGTTCGTGCTCGGCCACGATCACCCCGGTCCCGGGCTCGAGCAGGACGATCGCGCCGTGGTCGACGACCACGGCCACCGTGGATCCGATCAGTCGGGTGGGTACTGAGTAGCGGGCAGACCCGTACCGGACACAAGACAGGCGATCGACCTTGCGCAGCACCGACGGTGCCCCGATCTGCAGACGTAGCGATGGGAGTGGTTGCAGCAGTTCGCGTTCAGCGATTAGACGGTCGTCAGGATCGCGCAGATCTCCGAATGGGTCGCGGCGTTCACCTCGGCGCACCACGCTTCGGCGGCGAGGTTCGCGGTGCGCAGATCGACCGGTACTCCGGTGACGGCAGCCTCGGTCAACAGGGGCACCGCCAGATCGTCCTGGGCGTAGCCGCACAGGTTCTCCACGATGCCCTTGGACTGCGGGTCGCTGGCGTGACAGAAATCCGGGGCGAACCCGTAATGGGAAGCCAGTCGGACGTAGTCCGGCGTCGGGACCACGACGTTGGCGACCACGCCGCCCTTGAGGCAGGCCATCCGGTCGGCGAGCACCTTCCCGGGCACGCCGCCGGCAGCGGCCAAGGTCTCGGCGATCAACGCCAGCCTGGTCGAGGCCCGCTCGTCGGTGGCGAGGCGCACGAACCGCCACCGGGAGAACGCCAACACCGCGCAGAACAGAAACAACCCCGGTGCGACCTGAGCCCAGTCGATCACCAGATACTCACCCGGCTCCCACACCGCCGGGCGCCGCCCGCGATGATTCTCACTGCGCCACAACGCCTTCGCCTCGGCGACCAGGCGACGGAAGTTACGATCGGAACCGGTGTATCCGGCGGCGCGAGCTTTCGGGAGCAGCCGCTTGGCCGAGATCCGACCCTTCGATTTATCCACGCGTTCGGCAACCAGATCGGCCACGGCGTCGTAGTTGTGTGCCCGTTCAGCCCGTCGTGGACGCGGCACACCCGCCTGGTCGGCCTCGAACTTGTCCACGACTTTCTTGACGGTGCGGTGAGTGGTACCGCAGTGCTCCGCGGCAGCCCGATACGACCCGAGCTGTTGGTAGGCGGAAATGATGTCCATTCGGTCCTTCGCAGATTTCAATGGAACTCCCCGGTGGTGGCGGCGATTGGTTGGCGCCTTCACCGTCACCACCGGGGCCCGCAGTTCCTGATCGACACGACGAACACGGGGTGGATACTTCTACCTGGCCAAAACTGGATACCTCGACTTGGCCGCCAGTGGGTACTTTTTCATGGCCACGGACAACGACCATGACCAAGCTGCTGATCACCATGGCTGCGCTGATGAGGATGGGATCTGTCCCGCTCCTAGCGCCGGTGGCTCCGAGAAACATCTTCGTGAAGGCCATCGCCTCCGAAATTCTCAGCAGACCATCAATTTCCAGACAGCCGGTCGCTAGTCCTTGGGAGCCGTAGCGAAGATCGCTATAGAGATCGTGACTCGTCGCTAATCTTCCGTCACCGCATACCGGCCCGCCGCCGCCCACTTAGCCAGTGGAGTTGGGGCATTGCGATTCGGGGCTGCTGCCGGCAACAAACGGGTTTATGAGACCAGCGGCCCACGATTGCCAAAGATCCCGGCCGGGGGTTCTACAAACTCGCTGTCAGGTATGCGCCACACCTGTAGTTCACTGCTTCTGGGTACGGCGAAGTCCAGCTTCAGGCCGGCTTCGACCGCCGAATCAACTCGTTGAACGCTGCGGCCATTCAACTGTATTTCCCGCAGTGGACCCCAACGAGCGACACGACCATTCGATGCCCACAGGATGTCGCCTACCTCTACGGCTGCCCCGATGGCCGGAACGACGACGATGCGCCCCTTCTGGTAGTACTCGGTAGGGACGCCCAACACCTCGCTCTCATTGCGGCCCCGTGAGGCCTCAAGTACTAGACACGACAGACTGGCCACCAGCCCCAGGCTCATCGCCTCGATGAAGTCAACCTTATCGAGGAGCTGTTCGGGGGAGATTATTTCGTCGGGGATCGCGCGGTGCGACACCTCGTTTCGACGTTCGACCAGATCTTCTAGCTCCCTAGCGAGCAGCTCGGTCGGCAATGTGGCGCCTCCGTGTCCCGATTTCACCTGCCAGCTGCGGACTGCATCAGCGTGCTGTATACGACTTGGCAAGTCCGGCACCGCCCAGCGGAAGAGGTCGGCCATGGCTTCCCAGCGCAGATTCGAATTGTGGAGAGCAATCACTTCAAGGCGGAGATCGTAGGGGTGCGAATCGTCCAGACAGGAGGCCAAGCTGGTGGCGATGTCCAGTTGGTCAATCTCTTTGTATCGACCCACTCCGAGGTTCTTCCCCAACAGAGCGGATGCATTCTGCACGTACTTGGTGCGCAGGTTCTGCACTTGCAGTGAAGATAAGGCCTTGGGATCGCTGAGCATCATTTGACCGAAACGAAACGCAAGTTGTTCGGCGAACGTTTCAAACGAGGCGTACAGCGCCGAGATGCTGGCGATGTAGGCGAATCGGCGCTGGTCTGTCGTCTGCTGAACTTGTGAGACGGTGGCAAGGTAGCGCCGAATCAGGTCTAGATCTGCTGCGAGCGCGTCGTACTTAGGAATCAAAGCCGCAGCGCCTAACCTTCGATCTGGTTGAGGGCGGCGCTCAAGGCCTCGTACGCACGTTCGTTCCGCCGGCGGGCGTCGGCAGCGTTAGTTTTGCGACCGCCAAACACATCTGAATGCTCTTCGTACATCGCATCAATCGCGGCTTCCACACGTGTCGGCTCGGACAGCAACTCCGCTCGCTGTTCGGCGGTAAAAGCTGAGCTCGCGAACATCAAGGCATCGAAAGCGATCTTGCTGAAGTGTCGGTTACTCCCCTTGACTTGAAATGCGACCGGACCGCCGACCGTATACCAGAACACGATGTTACCGACGAAGATGCGCTCGTACTCAGCGAGCGTTTCCTTATCGAACCTGTTGCCACGCACTAGGAATTCGTCAAGGAACTCCGATATCTTGTTTAATCCTTGTGTGAACTTGTCGAAGTGGCGGTAGGCGAAGAACCGCAGCACGATTTCGACGTCTTCCATTTTCTTAAAAAGCTGTAGCCCGGTGGCTGTCACCTCGACGCCCTGGGCGTCGCGCCCCAGACTGAGTCCGCCGCCGCCGTCGTCGTCTGATTCGTCCTCGGCATCCGTATCCGTGAGTCCGTTGGAATCAAGCGGCGTTCCGAGCACCGACCTCAGCTCAGTAATCCGTGACAGTTTCAAACACAGATCATTCAGCGGGCCGTCGTAAACGGCGTTTCTGGTTTCTTGGCCGCTGAGTCGCACTCCTCCGGAGTTCAGGCGCTCGAAGACCAGCTTCTTGAGAAACGCGGCCTGCTCGGGATCTGCTGCCGTCTCATTGAGCAAAATGATCGAAGATAGGTATCGACGGTCGATTCCGTCGCGAATCGAACTCGGCAGCGATGAGTACGTTCTGCCGTTCAGCTCTGGCCAATGTTGCAAACCCGTCAAATGAAGCTTGTCCTCGTAGAAGTCCATCAACGCAGTAAGGCGTTGTCGACCATCCATCACCTCGAACCGAGCCAGCTCATATTCATACAGGAATACCGGCGGGACAGGCACGTTCATCAGGAACGACTCGATCAGACGTGACTGGCGGCCTTCATCCCAGCGGTGACGACGTTGATATTCGGGATCGCGCTTGTACTTCGCCTCGATTTCACCCGTTGCGGTCTCGAAGGTGTCGGTGAACATCGCGAGTATCTGATTCAACGGATACCGCGCTTGTTCGATCACGATCCGAACTCCCTCCTTGGAGTAACGCCGGTTCAGTTCGGCATCGCTCACAGGAGGTGTGTCCTTGCGCTTCAGGTCTTCAATGACCTCGCCTGGAAGCAGCGAAACTCTCACGTCGTCCTCGACCTCCCTCTCTCGGCCCGTGCCCCGAGGTTCACCTCGAAAATTGAGAACATCTCGTTCTCACCGCATTTCGGCCACGACGTCCACCTCACCCACGGCAGTTCCGACCTTCACGAACTGTTCGGCCTGTCTAGCCCGGTAGGGCGACGTGCCTGCCGGTCGGACATCGATCACGACCCATCCCGACGCCGCCTCGTCGAGCGAGTCGAGCAGCAGCCGAGTCGGGTCAGTGCGCGCAGATGGCAGGGCTCCGAAGCGAACGGCCAATCGGGCGCGGCGATGGCACCGAAGAGCGGTCGCGCGCCACACTTTGGCGAGCGCGGCGACGAAGGCTGCCTGACTCGGCTGGCGGGCGATCTGACCCGCTGACCCGTAGGGCACTTCGGGTGCTCCGCCGACGAACCATGAGCGCAACCATTGGTCGGGTAGATACGTTCGCATCCCGTAGTAGGGCGGAGACGTAACAACTAGGTCGAAAGTAGGACGCAACGAGTTCAAGACGCTCACCGCGTCACCCAGGTACACCTTCCCTCCGGGCGACGGGGGCTGCGTCTCGAGAAGTCGCGCGGCTCGTCGCTCAATGACGTCGAGCGTGTCAATCCGAAGTGGCTGTAGTGCTCGAGCTTTCCAAAACTTCACGGCGTAACCGGGCTTCGATGCGTAGGTTCGGGGCATTTGATTCGAAAGGTACGACGGCACACGCTTATTACGGGGGCCGTGCAAGATGCCCAGCATAATTGCCCTTAGCATTGCGGCGGTCGGTGTATGTAAGTTCAGCAAGGCTGCGCGCACTGTAGCGATTTCGCGCAGCGTTTCTGATTCGTAGCACAACTGCCAGAACTCACCCTCTGGCACGGCCGACGGAGGATCGTCTCGAAGGATCCGTTTGGCCAAGCCTACGACTGCGCCGGCGCTCACCCTCGTTACCTTGGCTCGGGCGATGGCGACCGCGACCGGATTGATGTCAATACCCACGGACGGGATGCCGAGTGCGCGCGCCGCAAACAGAGTGGTGCCCCGGCCGCAGAACGGGTCGAGCACCCTTGTCGTCGAGCCGTGGGAGGCCATCTGCTCGAAGGGAAAGTCGAGTGGAAACATCGTGTAGTACGGGCACACTGCGTTCAGTCGGAGTAGGTCCTCTGCGAACGCGAAGGCGCGATGGACCCCCGGTGACATCACGCCGCTGATCGTACCGCCGTCACAGAGCCGAGCCCCATCCAACGCAACATCGGCAGATCTCCTCGACGGTACGGCCTATCCAGTGTGCCAACAGTGCCGAGTGCCGCGGCGCAGGTACCGATACCCGACCACCCGTCCGCCGCATTCGCCACAAGGCGATTGCCCACCGGTGATGATCGGTCGATCGGTCGGACCAGCCGGGCCGGAGCAACGAGCCGCAGTCCGCAGCCAGGGGATGCCCCTCCCTCCGTGCCTCTAACGTGGCCCGGCTGCAGGCTTGGCGAAGTTACGGGTGCTCGTCCCTATCTCCATCACGGTGAACTGCGTGACGATGCCGACCTGCATAGCCTCGATCAGATAGTCGTTGCAGTCCCAGATCCCGTCTTCATGGAATTGCGTAGCACACTGCTTCGCGGGTGCGACTCTGTCAGGGAACTATGTCGTTGCACAAAGGGTGTGTGCCTTCGGCATTGGACGGTGGAGGGATGTACGCACCGCCGCTGTTGATGCTGTAACTGGCTTCCTTGCCGAGGAAGAAGGCGCTATCCTCGCTCAGGCCGTAGCGATTCATCAGCATGCGCTTGAGGTCCGTGGCGTAGTCGGCTCCAGCGAGGGTTGCCCTGCAGGCGAACGCGGCCTGCTCGGGTGTCCACTGGCCACAATTGCCCGGTCGCTGCGATGAACATCCACGCCCGTTGGGATTGGACGCAGTAGTTGTCACCATCACCGAGGGTGTCGTCACCGTACTCGTTGGGGTAAGGGACGGCTCCGGCGCAGCAGGAGGCGGCACAAGGGGCGGTGCGCCTGCGGTCGCGGTGGGGATCGGGATGGACCTGGTCGGCGGAATGCTCGATGAGGTGGCCGTGGTGTTGGACTGCGGATGCTGCCAGGGCCGCCACAGCAACCCCATGACACCTAGTACGAGCAGCAGTGCCGCTGCAGCCGAGATACGGATCAACCGCCGCCTGTTCCAGGTGGTAGAACCGCCCTCGGCTTTGACACCAGCGGGCTTGGGAGCGAGCGGGACGTCCGGCCTGCGGGCTGCGGGGGCGGGGGTGGTGGGCGCTGCGGCGACTCGCGGGATCTGGGAAATGGCTTCGCCGAAGGCACGGGCGAAGTCGGTGCAGCTCACGAAGCGGTCGTTGGGATGCTTGGCCAACGCGGCAGCCAATACTGGGTCGAGCGCGGCGAGTTCGGGTCGTGCGTCAGCAAGCGCGGGTGCTGGCGCGTTGAGGTGACGGCTGATGACGACGGCGGGGTTGGAGTGGGGGAACATCTGCGCGCCCGTCAAGAGGTGGTAGGCGGTGGCGGCCAGCGCGTACTGATCGGCGCGTCCGTCCACCGGCTCGCCCATAAGCTGTTCGGGCGCGGCATAAGCCACCGTGCCCACAGTCATGTTGGTGGTGGTGATGCCGCTGATCTCATCGACGGATCTAGCGATACCGAAGTCCGCGAGGAGAACCCGTTGGTCATCGACTTCCAGGTCCGCGACGATGATGTTCGCAGGCTTGACGTCTCGGTGCAGCAGTCCCTTCTTGTGGGCATAGGCCAGCGCGTTGGCGACGGCGGTGATGATGTCGATGGTCAACTCGACGGGCATACCTGCGGGGTAGCGAGTTTGCAGCAGTTGGGCCGCGTCGGAACCCTCGATGTAATCCATCGCGATCCAGAGCTGTCCGTCGTGCTCGCCTCGGTCGTGTATGCCGACGATGTGGGGATGGCGCAGGCCTGCCGCGAGATCTGCTTCACGGATGAACCGGTCTTGGAACGAGGCGTCGCCTGAGACGCCGGGTGCCAGGATTTTGAGGGCGTCGTGGCGGGGCAGACGGGGATGCTGGGCCAGGTACACCTCGCCCATTCCGCCCGAGCCAAGTAGCCGCAGGACTCTGTATCCGGCGAAGGTCTCCCCGATCCTCAGCGGCATGGCGAGATGTTAGCTGGTGCGCTCGACATACCTCGGCTGTTCTGGCCGGAGGGACCTGTCGAGTGTTTAACATTCGGCAGGCCGTAGCTGTCGACTGATCCATGTCCGAGGTGCTTGTCAGGGCTCGCTTGGTGAGGATAATCCCGAAACCGTTGATTTCCTCAGCGCGGACCGAAGCTGGCGAGGGCATGCACGCCGCCTGGACTTACTTATAGCTAACTAGAAATAAAGAGCATCCACACCAGGAACGATCGCAAAAAATCATTCAATCTTGTTGGTAAATAAGAGGATTACAACTGCCCTGCCGACTCGTCTGCAGAGCACTCAAAGCAGAAACTAGATGCTTGGCAAAGATCAACGGGTGCCGTAACGTTGGTGTCGTTGGGCTACAGAGCAGATGTCCGACAAATCCCCGTTCTAAGCGCGTGACCGTCCGGTCACGTGCCGTTGTCGCAACTATTGGAAGGGACATGAGGAATGGACACATCGACAGCAGGTGTGCTGGACGCGAGCGAGCCCCGGCGCTGGGCCTCCGCTGAGGCGGCCGCCTGATATGAAGACGCTCTACCACTACACGTCCATCGAGCGTTGGCGGCTGATCGAGGCCGCCGGATACCTGAAGCTCACTGAGTCCGCCCTGAGCCGGACCAAGGAACATGCCGGTCCCGATGTCGTGTGGCTGACCACCGATCCCGATCTCAGCCACGACCACGGCCTCGGCGGAACTCTCGACGGCACGGACAAGACACGGGTGCGGGTCGCGGTCACCCTGCTCAATCGAGACGTGCACAAGTGGAAGGAGTGGGCGATCCGTCGGGGGATCGAGCCCGACTGGCTGAAGGCGCTGATCCGCGTCGGCGGTAGCGGTACATGGCGCATCACCGAGAAGTCGATCCCGATAGGCCGATGGGCGGAAGTGCTCGACCGAACCACAGGTGCAGTGCTGCACCAACCCGCGTAGCAATTCCGTCCTCCCGAGATTCGGGCGGTTAGCTTCGGCGGCGTTCTACATGCCCTCCTCGGACGAGCGTGACGAAGTCAGACGAGCCGGGCGTTATGGGGGGCGGTGAGCGCCGGATGATGCTGACCGCTTCAACACCATGCGCTGCGCCAGCGCCCACCTCAGAACAGGAACCACGCAACCTATGTCGGCCCATCCCTCGCGACGCTGACTACCCGTCGGTCTGGCCGGTGAACGGGTCGTCTCTAATCGTTCGCTATTCGGTCATCGACGCGGTGTAGGCGGATTTCGAACTTCTGCGCCGGTTACGTCACGGCCCTGTCACGGGGTCGCATTGGCGGATAACTGCGCAGTCCTAGGGCGCTGCACAAGAGCGCACCCAAACTCCGATGACAAGCGGTCTAGCCCCTTTAGTCTCCCGGCATGGATCGCATCTGGCAGTGGGCGTGGGATCGGTACGCAGCGAGGTATTCGTGGGCAATGTTCGGGATCACCAACGTTGTGGTGCTCCCGGTCTGGCTTGTGTCGTCGATCCTCATTACGGCTTACGAGGGCACCGATCGTTACATCGAGACGGCTGCCGTCACCGTTGTCGCGGTGCCGCTGCTGGTGTACGGAAACCTGCTCCCCGGCGTCGGTCGAATCCGCTCCGTTGAGCGGTGGGCGGCGGCCCACGAGGTCGATCGGGCGACAGCCCTGGAGGACACATACACATACGCTCGTCGAACATTTCTGCGGGCCGGAGTCGTCACCGTCATCTGGTCCGTCCTGCTCGCGGTCTTCGTGGGTGCAATTGCCGGTGCGAGCTGGCAGCGGATTGTGCAGTACGCGATTTGGGGTGGCGTCCTCGGAGCGGCCACTCAGCTCGGCTCAAGCCACAGCTTCGTCGAAGCAGCACTGCGGCCAGCCCGGACCGCGCTGACTAACGATGCGTACGTGGGAGACTCCCTCCCGCGCTCTCGCCCCACTTTTGCGGCGTGGGCGAACGTGTTCATGCTCGCCGTCGCTTTCGTGTTCGCCTTGGCGGGCGCGATGCTGGCGGCGGTGTTCCCGCGTGTCAGCGAGGTGCCGGTCCTTGCCGTGGTTATCGCGTCTGGGTTGGCTTTTGGTATGGGTGCGCCGATCACCCTCGTGTCCGCGTTTTCGCCGTCTTTGCAGCCGATTCGCGACCTCGCCCAAGGAACGGAACGTGTTGCCGCTGGGGATTACAGCCAACGGCTGCCAGTGGTTCAAGACGATGACCTCGGTGCGCTCGCGGCGTCGTTCAACCGCATGCAGGCGGGCTTGGCTGAACGACAACGACTGCAAGCGGCCTTCGGGACCTACGTCGACCCCAGCCTGGCGGCGCGGTTGCTTGAACAGGGAGACGATGTGTTCACCGGTGAGCGCCGCGAGGTGACAGTGATGTTCGTCGACGTACGTGACTTCACCCCCTTCGCCGAAGCCAACACCGCCGAGGACACCGTCGCTCGGCTCAACGCCTTGTTCGAGATCGTCGTACCCGCCGTGGTCGATGCCGGTGGGCACGTCAACAAGTTCCTCGGCGACGGCGCGCTGGCGGTCTTCGGGGCACCCAACGATCTCGCCGATCATGCCGACGCTGCGGTGAACGCTGCGGTGTTAATTCAGCGCCGCGTCGCTGAACAATTCGGCGGTGCACTGACGATCGGCATCGGGATCAACACCGGCGTGGTGATCGCCGGAACCATCGGCGGTGCAGGCAAGCTGGAGTTCACGCTCATCGGGGACACCGTCAACGTCGCCGCCCGCGTCGAGCAACTCACCAAAATTACCGGCGACACAATACTTCTCACCCACCACACTCTTGACGCACTGCATGAGCGTTCGGCAGTACTGATCGACCGGGGATCGCACGGACTGAAGGGAAAGACCACAGCCACACAGGTCTTCGCCATCGACCCAAGGACTGACGCCTCTCGGCTGATTCCTAAGCCACTCGCGTAGAGACGACCGCGAGAAGGTGCCACTCACCCGGCACGCCCTTGAGTTCGTGTATGCCGCGATCTTCGAACTTCAGCCCGGACCCGATCACCAGATCGCGCAGCGTGCTGGACACCAGCACCTCGTTTGGCCCGGCCAGCGCGCTCACCCGCGCTCCGATGTGAACGCCGATCCCGCCGATGTCGTCGCCGCGCACCTCGCACTCGCCGGTGTGCAACCCTGCTCGCACCTCGATGCCCAACGCCTGCACCGCGTCACGGATCGCCATGGCGCAGCGGATCGCTCGCTGCGGACCGTCGAAAGTAGCGAGGAAACCATCGCCTGAGGTGTTCACTTCGCGGCCCCGGAAGCGGGCAAGCTGCGACCGCACGACGGCGTCGTGCGCATCAAGCAGCGCGTGCCAGTCCCGGTCGCCGATCTCGGCGGCCCGGCGCGTCGAGTCCACGATGTCGGTGAACAACACCGTGGCGAGAACGCGGTCGTCGGCGACCTCGGCCTGCTGGCCGGTGAGGAACTCGGCGATTTCGCGGAAGGACTCGCGCCACGGTTCGACGAAGTGATACACGTTGCGCCCCGCTAGTTGAACGTATCTTGCCCCGGTGATGCGATCGGCGACGTCCTTCCCCAAGGCTGGCAGGGCGAATGGGTCGTCGGCGTGGTGGACCACTAGGGCGGGCACGCGGATTGTCGGAAGCACCGCCCGCACATCGAGTACGGATAGCAGCGACTGCATGAGGGCGACGGTCGCCGGGCTCGCCGCCATGCGTTCTAATCGCGCCCACGCTGCCCGGATCTCCTCGTTCCACGGCATGTCCGGGTTCGCCGCATGTTGGAACTCTCCCGTTCCCCACATGGCGGCCACGGCAGCGAAGATTTCTTCGGGATTCGGCCCGTCAGTCGCTAGTTCGGCGGACGGAGTGGCGTAGCCCTCTAGGACGACGAGCGCGGTGGTCCGGGACGGGTGTGTAGCGGCGAAAAGCGCCCCCGTCGCGAACGACCCATCGAACGTGACGAGGACCGCTTCGCGACTTCCGAGTTCGTCCAACACGGCGGTGACGCTGTCGGCCCATTGCTCCAAGGTTGGGAGCGCGCCCGGCTCCACAGGATCGGAAGCTCCACTGCCCGGCTGGTCGAAGAAGATGAGCCGACCGAGCGTCGTCATTGCCTCGACCCACCCCTGGATGGATGGCAGCTCCGGGAAGTGCTCACAGCACGTGAACCAGTTCGGAACGAGCACGATGTCGCGAGGACCTGCACGCGACGTGCGGTAGGCGACATGCAAGTTCCCGTTCAGCGCATAGCGCGTCTCGGAGAACATTGCCGAAGTCTAGGTCTGGGTCAGCCGCTCGCGAGGTGCCTCGGCATCATGTAGCTCAGTCCTGCGTTAGCAGCCGCCGCCCGGCGGGCTACACCCGCCACCGTCAGCACAGCACGCTGGCAAACGTCAGTCCCAGCCCAAATTCACCAGCACGGTGCTGGATACGCGGCGCAGATACCGAATCGGCGCACGGTGTTCGAGGTATACACGAGTTCTGCGAGGGCACGACGTAGATATGCAGGCAGCATTCTTGCCGCCTAATGATGCGGACGCTGAGCACGCCAACGGTTAGTGACCACTCGCTCACCATCCAAAGCCACATCCAGCCACCGCTCACGCGGCACCCGCCATTCGAGCCCGCGAGGGTCGGTAGCAGTGATGTGTCCGTGTTCGTCAATGACTAGCGCAGACCCGTGCGTGTATGCGTGGCACCGATCGTTCGCCAGCCTCACGACAAAAGCGCAGTCTTCGAAGGTCACGTAACGCTTGTGCCCAATTGACGCGCTTGTAAACGGCATAAGTTCTGCCGCACACCGACACCGTGAGAACGCCCCCGATTCGGCCACCGACACAGTCGTCGCCGCCGTCGCCGCCGGAGAAAGACCCGACAACATCGTCGTCAGTTCCACGGCAACTTCGGCTACGGCTACGTCACCAACACCCGAGGCGACTCGGTCTCGGTGATCGACATCGGCAACTGACCGGCCACCCGGCGAACCAATGGGCTGGCGTGGATTACGCACCAACGTCGGGCTCTACAGTGGATCGCCATCACGTTCGTGGAGGTGTCCATCAGGTTCTACGTGGATGGTTCCAGTCTCGTGGGCTCCCGGCATATCAGGCATTTCATGTCGACCACCGGCGGAGCGGCGCACGGCCCATACGATGCCGCCGATTGATAGCAGCCCGGCGGCGAACACCGTCAGCCACATCAGCACCTGACCCAGCCACACCCGCCGCTGAACTCTCACGACCTGCTGCTGGGCGTGCCGAAGTCGGGTCAGGGTAGCCATGGGCTTGGGGATGCCCATGATCACCCACGTAAAACAGCCAGAAACTATTGGCTTTTCGCCACCCCCGAGCAGCAGAAGTGCTTGAGCTGCACTCAATGCTTCCCGCCCGACGACCTCGCTGAGTCCAGCTAGACAAGCGCCCAGTCGAAAGTTCCGGCTATCCGGCCTTCTCTATCGCCGCCAGCGCCGTCGCGAAGGAGAAGAAATTGCTTGTACCCGAGCTGCCGCACCGTCTTGATGATGGACGCCTTCTGGTCGGCGTCGGCGTCGGTCACACGCCAGCGCCACCGGAGAAGCCTCCAGGATCTCCTTCAGCGACTTGTCCTCGTACGGTCTAGTGAAGGGCCGCCGGGAGGGCACCTTCGTGTACTACTCAGCCGCCGATCAACACGTCCAAAACCTCCTGAATCTGGCGCTGTTCCATGCCGATCACGTCGACCGTCGCGGGCCGCTCGGATAGTCCCAGATCGTCGCGCCCGTCGACCCGCGTTCGGGGGTCGTTGAGCTGTCCGGTGGCGGGCTTGCCGCCGAGAAGCCTGGCGGTGGGGATTAAGCGCGACGGCGGAGGGTACTTGGGTCCGCGTTCACAACGGTTCGTTCCAGCGTCCGCTGGACGCAGACTTAGAGGAGTAACTCATGCGTAGGACCCTTGCTGCTGCCTGTGTCGCCGGGGCTCTTCTATCCGGTGGCGCGGGTGTTGCGAGCGCAACCGTCGCCACTCAACCGCTTCCTGCGGCCACGACGACCTATGTAGCGCAACCCGATAACAGCAGCAGCAACAACAACGACAAGAGCGACAAGACCGGCCTGTGGGGACTGGTCGGATTGCTCGGGTTAGGTGGACTCGCCGGGCTGCGTCGCCGTAAAGACACCTACCCTGAAGCAGGACTGGGTCGCGGCACAGCTCCACGGGCTTAATCGCTCGCCGGATGCGCACGGAGCCCGACACTGACTGGGCTTCGGGCGCTTCCGGTTGCGACTGCGCCGCCGAACTGGAACCTCACCGGTCCTCCTTCTGGAGCTGGTGTAGCAATGCCTCCGACGGCCTGGGCCGGACTGCTCAGCTCGGTACCTGCAGGTTTCATTTTGCGGCTAGCTGGCAACTTCTGCGGCGTGAGTGGAAGGCGATCGGCGAGGGATGCGTCGGCGCACTTCTGCAAGGCGGCCTGCGGGGACCATTCCCCTTTGTTAAGACGCTAGCGTTGCCCCTCTGGCCGTCGATCACTACCGCTGCTCGTCGGCAGCGGCAGCATCACGATCGACTTCGCCCGCAGATCGGTCAGCGACGGCGGCTTGACGATGTCGTTCGGCGGCGGCGCGGTGCTCGTCGGGGTCGCCGACGCCAGCATCCGCTGCGTCGTCATGGAGTTGGGCCGCTCGGTCGTGAACCCCAGCGGCTTCGTCGTGCAGGTCGGCGGCTCGGCGGTGCGCATCGGCGGCGTGCTGGTGGGCTACGTCGGCGCGTTGGGCCGCCAGATGCGCATCGTTCTCGCTGACGGGCTCCCCGCGAAGCAACTCGGAACTGCGCTCGCGCAACTCCTCGGCCCGAGCCTCGACCCAGTCCTTGGCTTCGTCGGCCATGAGTTTGAAAGTACGGGCTGTAATCCGTCAGGCGTGCTGGAAAGTGCATTTCCGTCAGCGATACCGGCTAGTCGGGTCGGGGGACCGCTAGGGAGAGCCGACGGCGCGCACCAGGCTGGGTACCGACATCCGCAAGTTCGACAATGCCCAGCGCGGTGGCATCTGGCTTGGTGCCGTGTCCCGTCTGAGCATCCGCTTCTTCAACGGGCCGGGAGTTGTCCGGGGCTACTACGACGCCGCCTAACAGGGAGGCTGATGCGCCGTTATCGGCACCGGTTTGCTAAATCAGCGCGGTGGATACTCCAGGGCCGGTAAGACTCAGTTCACAGTCTTGATTGAATGGCAGGCGGGGGTAGCGGGAGCGCATGCGGGGGGTGCTCCCGTCCCCGTCAGCCGACACTGGTCGCTTCAGCGAAGTGCACAGTCTGTGACTGGAAGCTCGGTGCAGGGCGGTACGTCCTGTGGGATGCAGATGAACTCATCAGGCCCGATGAGCCGGGGCTGCGAAGTTTCTTCTCGATACGAAGGCGGACGCTCCGCCTCGCTGTCATCACACATTCGAATCCTCACTGCAGTCGCGGTTATCGATGGCGAAGTGTCCACCACACGTAGGTCCACATCGCGCACCACAAGAACGCCATCCCGGTGAGCGACGACGCTCCGTCGGTGTACGCGCCGTTGACGTACGCCAACCCGAAGAACGCCGTAGGTATCGCGGACAACGCGGTTAAGACGACGAAGAACGCGTTGAGTTGCTTGCGCTCGGCCTGGACTACCGGCAGCGGCTGCGGCGCAAAGAGCGGCTGCGGCGCGGAGTCGGTCGACGGAGGATCGAACGCAACGGTCGATTCCGTCCACGCGGTCCCGTCCCAGTATCGCTTGAACAGACCACCCCTCGGGTCTGGGTACCAACCTGGTGGAACCTCCTGCGGCTGCATCGGCAGTCCCCTCTCAGCGTTCTCACAGCGTTCTACAGTCTGACGTTCACAGACTCGTTTTGCCAGCACCCTTTGAGCCACTTGCGGGGCTCGATCACTCGGATCGGTTCGACGACTAAGCCGGTCTTTGCCGGTATCGCACGCACGGGCACGCCCGACTGGAACGGCACGTGTTGAACTGGTTGCTGACGCACCGCGCCCGCGCTTATCCATTACACACGATGGCCATGTCGGGACATTGTTTGCCACGCAGTCTTGTGATGGTCGGCTACCGTGAGCGCGAGAAGCCGGTGCGCCATGCTAGCCGCCTCTTACGGGAGCGCGGAGTTGCGAGAGCGTCACCTGCGCTCAGGGGTGTTCGGTGGGGTGTTTTTGTCGCGGCGGGGGGCGAGGTGGAGTTCGGTTCGGGGGTGACGTGGCGGCGTAGTAAGCGCGGGCTGGTGGTGTGTGCGCCTGGAGGCGGTCCGCTGCTGATCGAGCATGAGCATGCCGACGACCTTCCGGCGGTGATCAACGGTGCTGACGAGCCATCGGGCTTGGCTGTCTTGCTGGGCGACCGCCCGACGGAGCATCAGTTGGTGCTCGATCTGATCGCCGAGGGAGTCATCGTCGATCCGGCTGCCCCGCCCATTACCCCCGGGGCGGGGGCGGCGATGAAGCGGGTGACGGTGACGCGCTCCGGGGTGGAGTTCGCTGGGATCGAGCGGGTCGCACGGGTCGCGCACCGGGTGATGATGCCCGTGGTGGGTTCGTGGGCGGGTCGAGCAGTGCTATTGGCGGTGGTGGTGGCTGGCGCGGCGTTGTTGGTCGCGGGTCGCCCGGACGGTCCGGCAGTCAGTAGGCACCCCTGGATGGACGCGACGTTGGGGTTCCTGTTGGGACTCGCGTTGTCCGCGCTCCACGAGATCGCCCATGCGGTGACCCTGGTGCATTACGGACATCGGCCTGGGCGGGCGGGATTCGGATTCTATTGGGGCTCGATCTGCTTCTACGTCGATTCCACTGACGGGATCACCCTGCCCCGGAACGCACGCATCATCAACGCACTGGCCGGGCTGGCAGTAGACGTGGTGACAGCAGCGGTCCTGTTGATTGTCGCCTCCCTGGCAGCACCGGTACTGATTGTCACGGTGTTCTGGCGCATCGCGATCCTGAACCTGCTCAGCGTCATCGACAACGGACTGCCGATACTGGAGGTCGACGGCCACGTCGCGTTATCCGACTATCTGGACGAACCCGATCTCGCTCCACGCTCCCGCGAAGCCCTCGGTCGGCGGCTGCGCGGCATTCGGCAGGTCGAGGCACCACGCTGGCTGGCGGCTTACGGAGCGTTCAGCTTGATCGGCGGGATCATCCTCACGGCGCTCGGTATGTGGGTGTGGTGGATCGCCGCCGGTGATCTCGTCAAATCCCTCTGGCACGGCAACCCCGCCGAAATCCTGCTGGCCGCATACCTGGTCGTCCCGTTCGTCCTGGCCGCCGCCCTGTCCCTCCTCGGCCTCGTCCTCGAACTCGCCGCCGCACCCACGGGCGCACCCACAACCGAGCCGATATAGGACGCGAGATCCCGAACCCGGCCACAGCTACCTGAACTGTGCCGCAACTTCCGCGCCCTATCGGTGCAACAACGCCTCCAAGAAACCTCCAAGCTGCTGCCACCAGCATGAATCCATCACACCGAGCAAACCCCGGCAGCTCGCTCCCGAAGAGGTCAACACCCATGATCCGACGCATGACACGCCGACTCACTCGCAGCCGTCGAAACCGTGGTTGATCCGACTGGGCCAGCCGGTGTCCAACACCAGATGATCCGCAAGATGGCACGCCGCCTCACCCGCAGCAGACGCGGCCACTCCTGATCCCACTGGGGTCAGCCGGTCGTCCAAGGAAACCGAGGAGGTGGACCAGATGATTCGCAAGATGGCACGTCGACGCACCCGCAGCCGACGGCGCGGAAGCTGAGTTTCTACTCAACGAGCCAACAGCAAACCCGAATGGAGGTGAACCCAGATGATCCGCAAGATGACACGACGCCTCACCCGCAGCAGGCGCGGTAAGAGCTGAGCTTTTATCCGACGCCCCCACCAACTTGAGCAGAGGTGAACCCAGATGATCCGCAAGATGACACGACGCCTCACCCGTAGCAGGCGCGGTAGCCGCTGAGCCTGGACCTCAGCAACTTGAGTAGAGGGTGAACCCACATGATCCGACGTATGACACGCCGCCTCACCCGCAGCAGACGCCACGGCTGATCCCACTGGGCTCAGTGGTAGTCCAAGGAACCCCGAGGAGGTGAACCAGATGATCCGCAAGCTGACACGACGACTCACCCGCAGCAGGCGGGGTAAGGGCTGACCTTCTGTCCGACGACCCCACCATTGACCTTGCGCGAAGGTGAACCCAGATGATCCGCAAGCTGATACGACGCCTTACCCGGAGCCGTCGAGGTGGCCGCTAGACGTGGTCTCTCACACCCGAGGAGATGAACACCCATGATCCGACGCATGACACGCCGACTTACCCGCAGCAGGCGCAGCGGGCACTAAGAGTCTCGTTGCTCGCAAGGACCTCCGTCGGCCTACCAGTCCAGTGCTTGGGCTGCCGCCTCACACCTACAGTGATGGGGCCACCATGAACTTCCAATTCTTTCGCCCGATGCTGGCCACCCTCGGCCAACCGCCCACCCGGTTCACCGACTTCGCGGTCGAGGCCAAGTACGACGGTCAACTTCACTGGACTTGTCAAAGGTTGTTAAGGGGAGCCGCAGTCCATCTGGCGGGTGGTTTGCTTCCGTTAGCGGCTTGGCCCCATCATTCCGTGACCCATACCGGGACCCATCATTCCGTGACCCATGCCAGGTCCCATCATCCCGCCGCCCATCATTCCGCTCATCATCGCCGGCATCCCTTCGACGACGAATCCGGTGACTTCGCGGGCGTGTTCGCGAATGGCGTTGGTCAGTTCTGGGTCGCTGGAGGTTTCGACCACCACCACGCCGCTGGGTGTGAGCGTGATCTGACGTTGATAATCGGCAGCGCGGCGGAACAGGGTGGGCAGGCTTGAGCTCATGCAGGTGACTTCACTGCCCTGATCGAGGTGGGTGTACATCGATGAGACGTGGGCCTGCAGTTCGGTGACGAGGTCGGCGGAGTCGGATTCGGTGGTGGTGCGCACGCCTCCGGGAATCTCTTCCACGCTGCGTCGAAGCTCCTGATGCCGCATGAACATATTCATGTAGGCGCGCATGTCCATACCGGTCGCGCCACCCATCCCGGGTTGGGCACGGCTGATTGGTATGTCGATAATGTTGCGCAAGACATACCCCAGGCCGAAGAGGGCCCCACCGGTGGCGAGCATTCTCAGCGCCGCTCGCCTGCTCATTCCGGTCATTTCCGATGATCCCTTCGCGTGCTCGACGGGTGCCGTGACAATCGCGTTGTGGGCGAACGCGCGGTGCGAGTTGCGTCCGTCTTGGGGCTATGGCGGCTTCGTGGCCGACGATGGCCGACTCGACGAGACAACGTGAAATTGCGTGCCGTCGCAGCGTGAACCTGTGCTTGTGCGCTACGGCCGAGGTGTGGTTGGAGTGGTTGTCGGCGGCTGCGACTGCCCGGGCCCCCAGGGGCCAGAGGGCCCCATGTTCCCCGGTGGCCACGAGCCCTGCGGTCCCATCATGCCGGGTCCCATCATGCCGGGTCCCATCATGCCGGGTCCCATCATGCCGGGCGTTCCTTGACAGTGCCCCCGATTGCCGCCGAAACCGTCGGTGGCCCTGCCGATGAAGAACCCGGAAA
>MDTD01165385.1_pt1 | contig 37743 bp, 31 predicted proteins | sample 811221 | NCBI WGS metagenome assembly MDTD01 (sample SAMN05326646, study PRJNA326480) | marine metagenome | isolation source: seawater | place: Pacific Ocean: South West | collected 2011
AGCCGATCCGGGCGCGGATGAGGGCCGTTGACCTCGACACCATGCGCGCCGCTGACGTGTTGTGCGAGGGATTCGAGTCGGCGCACGGCGCCGCCCTGCTGGTCGACGACGTCCACGCGGCTGACCCCGCCAGTCGCACCGCATTGAACCTGGCTCTCCGCCGCGCGGTCATGAGCGGGGTGCTGGTGGTGGTCACGGGACGCCGGGTTCCGTCGGTGCACGCGTTCGCCGAGGGCTTCGCGGTCGAGGAACTCGGCGGCCTCGATCCCGCCGATGCGGCGTCGGTCCTCGAAGCGGCCGGTGTCGAACCGATCGCGCCGGTGGTGGCTGCGCGGCTGATCGACCTGGCCGCCGGGAACCCGCTGGCGTTGTCGCAGCTGCCCCACGCGCTGTCGCGCGAACAACTCGCCGGCAGGCAGCCGCTTCCCGACGAAATCCCGCTCCTCGGTGACCTCGCCGCAGCGTTCACCCGCTGTCTTCCCCCACCGGGCGGCCGCGCGCGCGAGCTGCTGGACCGTATCGCCCTGTCCTCCGACGACTCTTGGTCGGGCATCGAGTCGTCCGCACTGGTCGACCCGGAGACGGCGCTCGAAGAGCTCGAGAACCTCGGCCTGGCTGAGCTGTCGAACGGTCGGCTCACGCTGCACCACCCGCTGTTGCGAAGCGCCGTGATCGGGAGCATGACCGAGCATCGACGACGGCAGCTACACCTCGAATTCGCCGACTCTGCGGCTCTTTCGGCCGAGGTGAAACTGGCGCATCGTGCTCAAGGGACGGTCGGGCCGGACGAGGATCTGGCCGAATCGCTGGTGCACGCAGCGTCCCGGATGCGCGCTGGTCGAGGAATCGAATCGGCCGCCCGCATGCTCGACCATGCGGTGCAGATGACTGGAAGTGACGCCCGCCGAGGTCGGCTGCTGCTCGAGGCCGCCGAGTTGCTCGGTGCCGCCGGTGACGCCCAGGCCGCCCGGTACCGGCTCGAAGCCGTTCTGGCCGAGGAGCGCTGGGCCGATCTCCATGTCGCCGCCACGCTCACCCTGGCCACGCTGGAAGCCGTCGACGGTGCTCCCGCGGCCGCCCAGCAGCGACTCATGGAGTGCGTCGCGGTGGCGGCGCCGGATCAGGTCGGCGTGGTCGAGGCCCGCATGGCCATCCCGCTGGGGATGCTCGGAATGGTGCAGCAGATCATCGAATCCGCCGAGGCGGCGGTCGCGCACACCCGGCCCGGCTCGGTCGAGGCCGATGTTGCGCGCGTCGTTCTCGCGCACGCCGCCAGCGCCAGGGACGAGGGCCGCGCCGATGAGTTCGTCGACTCGCTCGAGCCGCTCGATCTGGTCGCCGCCATCCGCCACGACCCCCTGGTCGGTTTGCATGTCGGACGCGCGATGGCCATCGCCGAGCGCTACGCCGAGGCGACCACAGCTCTGACCCGATTGATCGGGACCCTGCGGGCCGAGGGGGTGCGTGCCTCGCTCGCGATGGCCTATGGGGCTTTGGGGGAGAACCACATTCGGTCATCCCGGTTCGACGACGCGTTGGTGTGCCTGGACGAAGCGGTGGCGTTGTGCATGGGAACCGGGCAGCGGGCGTTCGCGCCGTTCTGGCTCGGGTTGCGCGCTCGCGTCGCGGCGGTCCGGGGTGACGACCAGGCCGCGCAGGCCGATCTCGATCTCGGGTTCACGATCTCGGATCGGCAGTCGACGTTCGGCGCGCGCTACTTCCTGCTCGCCAACGCGGGTCTGGCCGCGTTGACCGAACGCCGCGACGACGACGTGATCGCCACGCTGGGGGAGTGCTGGGCGTTCGAACAGGCCGGCGGATTACTGGCACCGCAGGTGGCCAGGTGGCACGTGGACCTGGTCGAGGTCTACTCCCGGCGGGGGCGCCGCGACGACGCCGTTCCCCTCGTCGAGCACCTGGAGACCGTCGCCGCCGCCTCCGGCGCGAGCCGCTGGACCCGCGCGACTGCCCGGCGCGCCCGCGCCCTGCTGTGCGCGGACAGCGAACCGGAGCGGGCCGGGTGCCTGCTCGACGAGGCGGTGTCGATTTTCGATCCCGAGATCGACGCCTTCGACCGCTCGCGCGCGCTGATGGACAAGGCGCGCGTCTGCGCCGACCCGGCGGCCCGCGACCGTAGCCGTACCGAGGCGCTGTACGGGTTCCGGCGTATCGGTGCGTCGCCGTGGGCCGCGCGGGTGACGGCCGACGACCGCGCGCCGCTCGACGAACTCACCGACGCCGAACGCCGGATCCTCGACGAGGTCGCGCAGGGCTTGACCAACCAGCAGATCGCGAAGCGGTTGCACCTGAGCGCGAAGACCGTGGCCAACCACCTCTATCGCGCCTATCCCAAGCTCGGTGTGTCGTCGCGTACCGAGGCCGCGCGGCACATGCTGTTGCGCGACGGACGAGCGGATCAGTTGCGCTCCAGCGCAAGATAGGCATCCCTGCCCGCCAAGCTCACCGCGACGTCGGCAATCAGCGGGTCGAAGAAGCGCTGACGGTACAGCGGGTCGACGCTGGTACTGACGGTGAAGTACAGACCCGACAGCACCGCGACGAACAGCGATGTGTGCACGACTGTCTGGGGGATCGGGATGTTGATCCCGAACCACGTTCCGGCACAGGGCGGTTCGCCGACAGCGCAGGAGGTTTCCGATGACCACAGCACGGTGACTTCGTCGGGGATCGCGATCATGCCGAGCGCGAGGAAGAACGCGAACAAGCCCGCGGTGAACAGCACGACCTGGATCGCCTGGGCGACGACCATGACCGCGACGACGTTGAACTGCTCACCCGGCGACAACGCGGTCCGCGCCGGTGGTGTCGCACGGGAACTCTGTAACGGTGTGCCGACCAGCAGTGCGGCCGGGTCGGTCTGTTCGGACCTGTCCCTGCGCAGCTCGGCGACTTCGTCGCGAATCGTGGCGATCATGAACAGCAGGGCCACAATGCTCAGGAAACCGATTGTCTGCCAGAGTCTTTCGCGGCTCATTCGGGCTGACAACTGCCAGAGCTCGCCGGTGAAGTACACGACGACGGTCAGCATCAGCAGCGGTAGTGCCCGGCTCATCAGAGTGCCCAGGGCGCCCAGTTGAACCCACGCGAACCGAAACGCCCACAACGCGATCGAACCGAAGCCGACGTAGGTGAGCCAGACCGCCACCAGCGACACCGCCAGGAAAACCGGTACTTCGGCCAGCGCGTCTGCCGACCAGCCCTCCGACACGATGGGCACCACCAGCACGAACATGCCCATCACCAGCAGCGCGCCGGTGCGTCTGCCGGCTTCGGAGGCGGCGGTACCGCGCTGGTGCAGCGCGTGCAGCCCTGAGGGGGGCGGCGGCCAGCACCGCCGCGATGACTGCCGAGCGCACCAGATAGTCGACATCCGGTTCGGCGCTGGTCCAGTCAGCGAGCAGCATGGTCACGACCACCAGCGCTCCGACGCCGGCCACTACCGGCGCCGAACGGGCGATCAACTGCCGCGACCGGACCCGGCGGGTGAGCACCAACGGCAGTCCTCGGTGCAGGAACCACTCGTGCACCGCTGCGGTGTTCGGCGCCGATTCGATCATGTCGCGGTCGCGGTCCGGTAGCGGTCCCGCGCCACCAGCGTCAGCAGCAACTCCTCGACGAGCGGATCGAGATACTGCGCGCGGTACTCCTTGTCGCCGACCGCCCGGGCAGCCAGGTACATGAACGTCAGGGCCGTCAGGAACATCACCATCTGGATCAGGGCCTGCGGGATCGGCAGCGTCATGGTCAGGATCTCGCCGTCGAAGCGACCCTGCCCGGTCAGTTCGATCAGCAGGTCGGGGCTGATCAGGATCAGCCCGAACACCAGGAAGATCAGCCCGGTCGACAGCGCGACGGTGAGCACTCGCACGAACTGTGACAGTGCCAGCACGAACACGACGTTGATCCGTTCGGCCTTCGACAGCGGTTTACGCCGCGGCCGGTCCGGCAGATGCTCGAACGGCGTGCCCACCAGCATCTGCGCATGCTCGGGTCGTTTGGCCTCCGGGGCGAGGATGGGCCTGACCTGACCCAGCATCCCCGACAGCAGGAACGATGCGGCGATCAGCACGAGGAACAGCAGGGCCAGCCACAGCCGGCCGCGGGTCACTGTGGCCGCCATCTTCCAGGCCGGCCCATTGAAGAAGACGAGCATGGTCAGCAGCAGGACCGGCAGCGCCCGCACGAACAGGTCGCCGATCGAGGCGAGGTTCGTCAGCATGATGCGCACCGCCCACCCCGACACCGCGCCGATTCCGGTCGCGGTGCACAGCAGGATCGCCGCGATGACGACCGCCTCGGCGATGGCATCTACGAGGAAACGGGGGCTGGGCCCGCCGAAGATCGCTCCCAGCACCGCCAGTACGAGCGACACCACCACTGTCGCGGCCCGCAACCTGGCGTCGGAGGTGCGGGACACCAGCCAACCGGCCACCGAGGCCACCGGCACGACGACGATCACGACGGCGAGCGCGAACCACTCGGCGCGGGTGGGGCTGCCGTCGATGTCGATGGTGTGCTTGCCGGTGACCGCGACCACGATGATCGAGAACAACATCATCACGCCGAACGCAGCCAGAGCCGGCGCGGAGCGCAGCCAGACCCGCCGGACCAGCGCGCCCGGACGCAGCACGTACGGGAGACCGCGCTCGAGGAACCAGCGTTCGGCCGACTCGCGCTGATCGGTGGTGGTCATGGTGGGTCAATCTCATCACGGGATCCGGGGCAATGGCGGTATTGACCGGCGTGAGCACAGTGGCCACCTGCTACTCCGTCAGGGCCCATGTCTACCCTGGTTGGTATGCAACGGATCATCGGAACGGAGGTCGAGTACGGCATCTCCTCGCCGTCCGACCCGACCGCGAATCCGATCCTGACGTCCACCCAGGCTGTCCTCGCCTATGCGGCGGCGGCCGGGCTCCAGCGGGCCAAGCGGACCCGGTGGGACTACGAGGTCGAATCGCCGCTGCGCGACGCTCGCGGGTTCGACCTCAGCCGCTCCTCGGGACCGCCGCCGGTGGTCGACGCCGACGAGGTCGGCGCCGCCAACATGATCCTGACCAACGGTGCCCGGCTCTACGTCGACCATGCGCATCCCGAGTACTCCGCGCCCGAATGCACCGATCCGATGGATGCGGTGATCTGGGACAAAGCGGGGGAGCGGGTGATGGAGGCGGCCGCACGTCATGTCGCCAGCGTCCCCGGGGCTGCGAAGCTGCAGCTCTACAAGAACAACATCGACAACAAGGGCGCCTCCTACGGGTCGCACGAGAACTACCTGATGAGCCGCCAGACCCCGTTCTCGGCGGTGATCGCCGGGCTGACGCCGTTCCTGGTGTCCCGGCAGGTGGTGACCGGCTCGGGTCGGGTGGGGATCGGGCCGTCGGGGGACGAACCGGGCTTCCAGCTCTCCCAGCGTGCCGACTACATCGAGGTCGAGGTCGGCCTGGAGACCACGCTCAAACGCGGCATCATCAACACCCGCGACGAACCGCACGCGGATGCCGACAAGTACCGGCGGCTGCACGTCATCATCGGTGACGCGAACCTGTCGGAGACCTCGACCTACCTGAAGCTCGGCACCACCTCACTGGTTCTCGACCTGATCGAGGAGGGGCCGTCGATCGGGGCAGACCTGTCCGATCTGGCGCTGGCTCGCCCGGTGCATGCCGTGCATGTGCTCTCGCGCGACCCGTCGCTGCGCGCCACGGTGGCGCTGGCCGACGGCCGGGAACTGACCGGTCTGGCGCTGCAACGGATCTACCTGGACCGGGTCGCCAAAATGGTCGACAGCCGCGACCCCGACCCGCGGGCCAACCACGTGCTGGAAACGTGGGCACACGTGCTGGATCTGCTCGAGCGGGACCCGATGGAGTGCGCCGACCTGCTCGACTGGCCGGCCAAGCTGCGCCTTCTCGAGGGTTTCCGGCAGCGGGAGAACCTCGGGTGGTCCGCGCCCCGGCTCCACCTGGTCGATCTGCAGTACTCGGACGTGCGGCTGGACAAGGGCCTGTACAACAGGCTTGTCGCGCGCGGTTCGATGCAGCGACTGGTCACCGAACAGCAGGTCCTCGACGCGGTGGACAACCCGCCGACCGACACGCGCGCCTACTTCCGCGGAGAGTGCCTGCGCCGCTTCGGCGCCGACATCGCCGCAGCCAGCTGGGACTCGGTGATCTTCGACCTGGGCGGGGACTCGCTGGTCCGTATCCCGACGCTGGAGCCGCTGCGGGGCAGCAAGGCCCACGTCGGGGCTCTGTTGGAGTCCGTCAACAGCGCAGTCGAACTCGTGGAGCAGTTGACGACCTGATCGAGCTATCCCCGGCAATGACGGTGGCGACCGGTAGTGTGGGGTGACCGGCAGGACGATGGCCGGACGCCCGCACCGGGCAGGTAGACACAGCAGGAGGCAGCGATGGCTCAGGAGCAGACCAAGCGTGGCGGTGGAGGCGGCGACGACGACGACCTCTCCGGCAGCACGGGCGCCGGGCAGGAGCGCCGTGAGAAGCTGGCCGAGGACACCGACGACCTGCTGGACGAGATCGATGACGTCCTGGAGGAGAATGCTGAGGACTTTGTGCGTGCATACGTCCAGAAGGGTGGACAGTGACCTGGCCGAATCGTGAACAATCGGCCCCTCTGTCCCCACTATCCGGAGCTGGATCGGGAATCGGGAATGCCCTACCGCAGGGTCTTTCACACGGCGGCGTGAACCTGTCGTCGTTCTCTGATTTCCTGCGCGCCCAAGCCCCCCACCTGCTGCCGTCGGGCAACCCCGCGTCCGCAGGTGTGCCCACCGACATCGCGCCGCACGGCACCACGATCGTCGCGCTGAAGTACCCCGGTGGTGTGGTGATGGCCGGTGACCGCCGAGCCACCCAGGGCCACATGATCGCCAGTCGGGACGTGCAGAAGGTGTACATCACCGACGACTACACGGTGACGGGTATCGCCGGCACGGCAGCCATCGCGGTGGAGTTCGCCCGTCTGTACGCCGTGGAGCTCGAGCACTACGAGAAGCTCGAAGGCGTCGCGCTGACATTCCCGGGCAAGGTGAATCGGCTGGCCACCATGGTCCGCGGCAACCTCGGCGCCGCCCTGCAGGGCTTTATCGCGCTGCCGTTGCTGGCCGGATACGACGTCGACGACCCCAACCCGGAGGGTGCGGGACGCATCGTGTCCTTCGATGCCGCCGGCGGGTGGAACTTCGAGGAGGAGGGCTACCAGTCCGTCGGATCGGGGTCGATCTTCGCGAAGTCCTCGATGAAGAAGCTGTACTCGCAGGTCGACGGTGCCGACTCGGCCCTGCGAGTAGCGATCGAGGCGCTCTACGACGCCGCCGACGACGACTCGGCAACCGGCGGCCCCGACCTGGTGCGCGGCATCTTCCCGACCGCGGTACTCGTGGGCGCCGAGGGTGCTTCCGTTGTCGACGAGCAGCAGATCGCCGCTGTGTGCCAGAACATCATCGACAGTCGTTCGCGGGCCGACACGTTCGGCCCTGACGCTCACCGTGCCCCAGACGCGCGAGGAGATTCGTGAGCTTCCCGTACTTCATTTCGCCCGAACAGGCGATGCGCGAGCGTTCCGAGCTCGCACGCAAAGGCATCGCCCGCGGCCGCAGCGTGATCGCCCTGGCCTACGCCGACGGCGTGTTGTTCGTCGCGGAGAATCCGTCCCGCTCGCTGCAGAAGGTCAGCGAACTCTACGACCGCGTCGGATTCGCCGCCGTGGGCCGGTTCAACGAGTTCAACAACCTGCGTAGCGGCGGAATCCGGTTCGCCGACACGCAGGGCTACGCGTACTCGCGGCGCGACGTCACGGGCCGCCAGTTGGCCAACGTGTACGCCCAGACGCTGGGCACGATATTCACCGAGCAGGCCAAGCCGTACGAGGTGGAGCTGTGTGTTGCCGAGGTTGCGCACTTCGGTGAGACGAAACCGCCGGAGCTGTACCGCATCACCTACGACGGATCGATCGCCGACGAGCCCCATTTCGTCGTCATGGGTGGTACCACCGAACCGATCTCCACCGCGCTCAACGAGACCTACACCGAGAACGCGTCGCTGGGTGACGCGATGGGCATCGCGGTCAATGCGCTGACCGCCGGTGGAAACGGCAGCGAGCCGCGCACTTTGGGCCCGTCCACCCTGGAAGTGGCGATCCTCGACGTGAACCGCCCGCGGCGCGCGTTTCGTCGCATCACCGGCTCGGCTCTGGAAGCGCTTCTGCCCGAAGCCGTTCCGGAGACTGACGGCGCCGAGAGCTAAGTGCGCCGCACCCTGCCGCAGCCGGGGTGCAGGTGCTGGTCAGTGATCTCGACGACGCGGCAGATCTGTCCCCAGGACAGCCCTCGGGTTCCGCGGATGGCCAAGACGTAGTCGTAGCGAGCTGGCAGTCTCGTCGAGGGCACCGCTTCACCTGCGGCGCCCTTGCGATTCCTTGCGTCGCGCGACTTGACCACTCCACTCGATGTGACCACTGCCCAGCAGGGCTTGCGCTGTCGGTGATCGTCGACCGATCCGATGTCAGGTCGCGCGGTAACGCTCACAGCATTTCTCCAGGCGTGTCCGTCTTGCGTGCACCGAGCCCAGGGTGGATGATGTTGCGCATAACGCATCACGTTGCGTTATACGCAACATTCTGAACATTCACTGGTGAACCGGAGCGGGTGCCCCATGCCCAAAATCCCCAAGATCCCCAAGATCCCCAAGATCGTCGTGATTGGTGCCGGCATCGTGGGCACCTCGCTGGCCGATGAGCTCACCGCGCGTGGCTACACCGACGTCACGGTCGTGGACCGTGGACCGATGTTCGCGACAGGGGGATCTACCTCCCATGCGCCCGGCCTCGTGTTCCAGACCAATGCGTCGAAGACCATGACCGCATTCGCGCGCTACACCGTCGAGAAGTTCAACAGCCTCGAGCACCCGGGCGGCTGGACGTTCAACCAGGTTGGTGGGCTCGAGGTCGCCACGACGCCGGAGCGCTGGGCTGACCTGCACCGCAAGGCTGGCTGGGCGCAGTCCTGGGGCATCGAAGGGCGACTGCTCGACCCCGCAGAATGTGTCGCACTGCACCCGTTGATCGACCGTGATCGCATCCTCGGCGGGTTCCACACCCCGCATGACGGGTTGGCCAAGGCACTGCGTGCCGCCGAGGCGCAAGCGCGGCGGGCGGAGGCCAGGGGCGCGACGCTGCGCCCGCACACCGAGGTGCTCGAGGTCGTGGAACGCGGGGGACGGGTCATCGGCGTCCGCGTCGTCGACGGCGTGATCGACGCCGACATCGTGGTGTGCGCGGCCGGGTTCTGGGGAGCGCAACTCGCCCGCCAGGTGGGGCTGGTGCTACCGCTGGTGCCGATGGCCCATCAGTACGCCCGCACCGGACAGGTCGCCGACTTGGTGGGGCGGAACTCCGAGTACACCGAGGCCGGGCTGCCGATTCTGCGGCATCAGGATCAGGATCTCTATTTCCGCGAGCATGTCGACCGCCTCGGCATCGGCTCCTACAGCCACAAGCCGATGCCGGTCGACATGTCCACCTTGCTGGCCGACACCGCCGACGAGGCCATGCCGTCGATGCTGCCCTTCACCGAGGAAGACTTCGCGCCGGCCTGGAAGTCCGCGGTCGAACTCCTTCCAACACTGAGTGATTCGAAGATCGAGGAGGCCTTCAACGGTGTCTTCTCCTTCACTCCCGACGGTCATTCGATCATGGGTGAGCACCGCGAGCTGAGCGGTTTCTGGGTCGCCGAGGCGGTGTGGGTCACCCACTCCGCCGGGGTGGCGAAGGCGGCCGCGGAATGGATCGTCAACGGAACGCCGTCGATCGACGTCCACGAGTGTGACCTCTACCGGTTCGAGGACGTCGCCCGCAGCCCGAAGTTCATTGCGCAGACCAGTTCGCAGGCCTTCGTCGAGGTCTACGACATCATCCACCCGCACCAGCATCGCAGTGCGTTGCGCGGACTGCGCACCAGTCCGTTCCACGCCCGCCAGGTGCAGTCGGGAGCGTTCTTCTACGAGGGCGGCGGTTGGGAGCGCCCGGCCTGGTACGACGTGAATGCCGCACTGATGCAACGGCTTGCCGACGAAGGGCTCCATCTTCCCGACCGTGACGAATGGGCCGCGCGATTCTGGTCACCGATCTCGGTCGCCGAGGCGCACCGGACCCGTACCCATGTTGCGATGTACGACATGACGCCGCTGACCCGCTACGAGGTCACCGGACCGGGTGCACTGACCTTCCTACAGCAGCTGACCACCAACAACGTGGACAAGAGCATCGGCTCGGTGACCTACACCCTGCTCCTGGACGAACGAGGCGGAATCCGAAGCGATCTCACCGTCGCGCGGCTGGCCCGCGACGTCTTCCAGGTCGGGGCGAACTCGCCGCTGGACTTCGACTGGCTGACCCGTCACCAGCCCGCCGATGTGCTGCTGCGCGACATCACCGGCGGCACCTGCTGTGTCGGCGTGTGGGGTCCGGCCGCGCGTGACGTGGTGGCGCCACTGTGCCCGGACGACCTCTCCGACAGAGCGTTCCGCTACTTCCGTGCCATGCGTACCCACCTCGAGGCCATTCCGGTCACGATGATGCGGGTGTCCTACGTCGGCGAACTCGGTTGGGAGATCTACGCCGGCGCTGAGTACGGCGCGGCACTCTGGGATCTGCTGGCCGCCGCGGGCCAGGACCACGGAATCATCCCCGCCGGTCGGATCGCCTTCAACAGTCTGCGCATCGAAAAGGGCTACCGGAGCTGGGGCTCTGACATGACCGTCGAGCACACGCCGTCCGCCGCCGGTCTGGATTTCGCCGTCCGAATGGACAAGACAGTCGACTTCGTCGGAAAATCTGCACTCAGCGCGACGCAGCAGCCCACATCGATGTTGCGCAGCATCGTGTTCGACGATCCCGACGCCGCCGTGCTGGGCTCAGAGCCGGTGTTCGTCGCCGGCGCCTGCGCCGGCTACGTGACCAGCGCCGGGCACTCGCCGATGCTCGGACGCACCATCGCCTACGCCTGGCTGCCCGCAGCCGTCGGGACCGGCGACGTCGTCACCGTCGACTACCGCGGCACCACCTACACCGCTGTGGTGGCCGCCGAGCCGGTGGTTGACCCCACGATGGCCCGGATCAAGAGGTGACCGCTGATGAATGAACACAACTGGGCCTACGACGTCATCGTTGTCGGGCTGGGTGGCATGGGAAGCGCCGCGGCCTATCATCTCGCGGCGCGCGGCCAGCGCGTGCTCGGCCTGGAGCGGTTCACCCCCGCCCACGACAAGGGGTCGAGCCACGGCGGATCCCGCATCATCAGGCAGTCGTACTTCGAGGATCCGGCGTACGTCCCGCTGCTGCTGCGTTCGTACGAGCTGTGGGAGAAGCTCGCCCATGACAGCGGCCGTGACGTCTATCGGATGACCGGCGGGCTGTTTCTCGGACCGCCCGCGTGTCTCACGGTCGCGGGCAGCCTGCGGGCCAGCCGGCAGTGGGGGCTGGCTCATGAGGTTCTGGACGCCCGCGAGATCCGTTCACGATTCCCCAACTTCACCCCGAGTGTCGGCGACATCGCGCTCTACGAGGCCAAGGCCGGCTTCGCCCGCCCCGAGCTCACCGTGCAGGCGCACCTCGCGCTGGCGGAGAATGCGGGTGCCACACTGCAATTCGGCGAGCAGGTGCTCGAGTGGGCGGAATCCGCCGGGGGTGTAGCTGTGCGTACGGCCCGCGGCACCTACACAGCCGGGCGGCTGGTGATCTGCCCGGGCGCGTGGGCGCCGCAGCTGCTCACTGAATTCGGGGTACCGATCACCATCGAGCGTCAGGTGCTCTACTGGCTCGATCCGGTGGGAGGGACAGCTGCCTATACCGACCACCCGATCTTCATCGACGAAAACGCCTCCGGGATGCAGATCTACGGCTTCCCCGCGATCGACGGCCCGCGCGGAGGGGTGAAAGTCGCCTTCTTCCGCAAAGGTGTCGAGTGCACACCGGAGACCATCGACCGCAGGGTCCACCCGCACGAGGTCCGGGAGATGCGCGAGCGTGTCGGGCAACTGCTGCCCGCGCTGAACGGGCCTTGCCTGCATTCGGCGACGTGCATGTACTCCAACACGCCCGACCAGCATTTCGTGATCGCCCGCCACCCCGAGTGCGCGCAGGTGATCGTGGCATGTGGCTTCTCCGGCCACGGTTTCAAGTTCGTACCCGTGGTGGGGGAGATCCTCGCGGATCTGGCCATCGACGGCGCCACCGACCACTCGATCTCGTTGTTCGATCCGAGCAGGCTGGTGACGACATGACGATCGCTGACGAGACACCACCACAGTCGGCGCTGCTGACCACTCTCGGGGGTACCTACTACACGAGTGAGGCAGTGTTCGCCGACGAGCAGACCCGCATCTTCGAGGCAATGTGGGTGTGTACCGTTCGCACCGCCGAGCTCGCTCAGCCCGGCCACTTCCGCAAGGTGCAGGTCGGGCGGGAGAGTGTCCTCGTGGTCCGCGGCCGCGACGGTGTGCTGAGGGCGTTTCTGAACGTGTGCCGGCACCGCGGTGCTCAGCTGTGCACCGAGGACGCCGGGCAGGTCAAACGCACCCTGCGTTGCCCCTACCACGCGTGGACCTACGGTCTGGACGGCAAACTCGTCGCCGCGCCCAATCTCGGTGCGCTGACTGACGATACGGGCGCCCCGATCGACCGTTACCGCTACGGCCTGACGCCGGTGGCGCTGACCGAATGGCTGGGTTATGCCTGGGTGTGTCTGGCCGACGAGCCGCCGCCGTTCGCCGACGACGTCGTCGGCGATGTCACCCACCGGCTCGGCGACCGCGGTGCCATCGACCGGTACGGCATCGGGGAGCTGGCTCTGGGCCGCCGGGTGAGATACGACGTCGCGGCCAACTGGAAGCTGATCGTCGAGAACTTCATGGAGTGCTACCACTGTTCGGCAATCCACCCCGAACTCGTCGATGTGCTTCCCGAATTCGCCCGGGGCATGGCTGCCCAGTCCTATGTCGGTCGTGGCGCCGAATTCGGCCCGGACATCAACGGTTTCACCGTCGACGGGTCGGTGGGGTTCGCGATGCTGCCAGGGCTGACGCCTGATCAGGACCGGCGTTACTACGCGGTCACGATCCGGCCGACGGTGTTCGTCAACCTCGTACCCGACCACATCATCTTCCACCGGATGTACCCTCTGGCCGCCGACCGGACCGTCGTCGAATGTGACTGGCTCTACGCTCCCGAGGTGCTCGACTCCGGTCACGACGTGTCGCGCTCGGTGGAACTGTTCCACCGGGTCAACGTGCAGGACTTCGACGCATGCGAACGCACTCAGCCGGCCATGTCGTCGAAGGCCTATCGGCAGGGCGGAGTGCTGGTTCCCGCGGAGCATCACATCGCCGAGTTCCACCACTGGGTGCTCGCGCGGCTCGCGGGTTCGGCGTAGAGCAGGTCCGCACGTCGGACCCGGTGGGCGTATAGGCTTCGTGGGCGATGCCGAAGCGTCAGGACAACCAACGCCAGAGCGACCCTCCCGCCGCTGTGCAGTCCGTCGACCGCGCTCTCCAGGTTCTCGACATCCTGGCTGAGCTGGGTAACGCCGGAGTCACCGAGATCGCGGCCGAGCTCGGTGTGCACAAATCCACCGTGTCGCGGCTCGTCGCGGTGCTCGAAGCGCGGGGCTTCGTCGAGCAGGTCTCCGAACGCGGCAAGTACCGCATCGGATTTGCCATCACCCGGCTGGCTGCCGCCAGCGGTGCGCACCTGAACCTGGTGAAGGTGAGCCAGGACATCTGTGACGGCCTGAGCGTGGACGTCGGTGAAACCGCCAACCTGGCGATCCTCGACGAGAATCGCATCGTCAACATCGTCGAGGCGATCGGACCCGCCGAGATCACCCTGCGCACCTGGGTGGGGCAGAGCTGCCCGGCGTATGCGACATCCAGCGGCAAGGCTCTGCTGTCCGGGCTCGACGCCGCTGAGGTACGGACCAGGCTCGGCGGCGGTCTCGAGGCATTCACCGACACGACCGTCACCAGCCTCTCGCAGTTGCACAATGAACTCGCCTCCGTCCGGGATCGTGGTTGGGCGAGTGTCACCGAGGAACTGGAAGTAGGTCTCAACGCCGTCGCAGCCCCCGTCCGCGATGTCCACTCCCAAGTCGTTGCGGCGCTGAGCGTTTCGGGACCCACCTACCGTCTCGGCGTGGACCGCTTCGAAGAGGTTGCGAAGTTGACGATCGCGGCGGCGGACGAGATCAGCCGCCGGCTGGGGTGGATTTCGCGCGACTGAACGGTCAGCTCACGGCAGCGGCCCGGTGCAGCGCGGGCGCATCGCCGGTGATGACAGCCAGGATCGTGCGCCACGCATCCGAGGGCCGATTCAGCATGCCACTGTGCGCCGGCCAACCTGCCACGCGACCACCGTCGTCATAGGTGCCGGTGGTCAACCGCACCACCGTCGGCATCTCGTCGGGATCGGCGCCGTGCGGACCGCCCGGGATGCCCTGGACCGCCTCGATGAAGTCCCCCGGCGCGGTCATCGAGAACCGCAGCACCGTGGGATTGCGGTTGTGCCAGTCTCCGGGATCGTCGACGCCCACCCCGGCGCCGGCGGCGGCCAGAAACAGGGTGCGATCCGACGTCAAGCCCTGCGTCTCGGCGGTACCGACGATGGAGCCGCCGTAGGAATGGCCGATCACGGTGACCGGTACCCCGTCGCCGACCACCCGGTCCACATCCTCGCTGAAGGCCACCAGCCGTGGCGCCATGTCCAGCGCATAGCGCGGGTCGGCGGCTTCCGTGACCACGTCGACCGGGTCGCGCACCTGCGGGAACGGGCCGCCCAGATACGTGATGACGGCGGCGTCTCCGCTGGTGGCCGTCACGAAACGGCGAGCGGTGACGGTGTTGGCCGCCGAATCCTCGATCCGGGTGTTCACCCCGGGCACGAGCACCGCGACGCTGCGGGCGGCTGCGAGGTCGCCGTTGAGTTCGACCAGCGACGCGCGGGCCGGGTCGAAGGCCACGATTTGCCGCTCGATGCGGCCGCGCCGTCCCGACGGGTCGTCGATCTCGCCGAGCAGGGCGCGATAGAGCGCCACCCGGCGCCGGGAATCGTCGTCGGCGCCGGTCTCGGTCAGCACTGCCGAGGCGATGTTGATCCGGTTGGCCGCCGCTCTCATCGGCCACGGCACTCCGTCGGTGTTACCTACCTGCCGCGGATATTCGGTGATCAGCCGGTCACGCTGTTGCGGGCTCATCTCGGCAATCTGTTCGGCGATGCGGTCCTGGCTCATGGTGGGCCAGCCCGCCACCGGTCCGGGCCCGACTGCGGCGGGCACCGTGGCAGCCGGAGCGGGGTTCTCGGCGAACGCGTCGGCGATGTCGGCGGCGGCGTCGGCATCCGCGGCGCCGAGTCGCTCGAGGCGCTCGGTGATTCGACGTTCCCATTCCCCGGCGCGGGCCGCCAGCAGCGTCGCCGCTACGGCATCGTCGCCGCCGGCGAGTAGGACCATCAGCGGAGCCGGATCCGCCGCGATGGTCACCGCGGCGTCGTCGGCCACGGCGAATCCCTCGGCCCGGGCTTCCTCGACTCCGGTGACAACATCCGAGCGTGCCAGTTCCAGCTGCTCGGCGCCGTCGCGTGCAGCCACCGCCGCCGACACCAACGCGCGGGCCAGGGCGGTGATCGTCGAGATGACGCGTGGCGCGTCCACCCGGGCCGCGTCGGCCGCTGCGCCGCGCCACCAGTCCCGGCTGCGCTCGACATCAGCGCTGAACCGCTCCGCATGCCCGGCCAGCACGGTGGCCAGCGTGTCCCATCCCTCAGCGAGCTCGAGCAATGCCGCCGGCCGCCACGCCAGCGCCTGCGAGACCGACAGGTGACTCACCGCAGAGGGAATCGACCGGTGTGGGCGCGGTCGGCCTGCTCGAGTGCATCCGCTGACTGCCGGGCCGCCTGCGCCCAGCCGCGCAGTCCCGCCGCAACTTCGCCGACCCGGTCGCCGAGCGAGTGTCCAGCCACCGCGGCCGCCGCTGCGGAGCCGATCAATCCGTCGCCCAGCGCGGTTGGTCGCAGCTCGGTGACGTCACCGGCCACCGCAGTGATGCGGTCGGCAAGGCTGCGCAGTCGCTCCAGATCGACCCTGGCGATTTCCCCCATGGCTCATGCTGACAGATCCCGGCGCGCCCCCGATCCGGTTATCCACAGGGTCTTGGGCGTGGTCCGGCCACCACGCCGGTCGGGCAGCAAGTAGTCTCGATGAGGTGCAGCGACGAATCATGGGCATCGAGACAGAGTTCGGTGTCACCTGCACGTTCCACGGCCATCGCCGGCTGAGTCCCGACGAGGTCGCCCGCTACCTGTTCCGGCGGGTGGTGTCGTGGGGACGCAGCAGCAACGTCTTCCTCCGCAACGGTGCGCGCCTGTACCTCGATGTGGGCAGCCACCCCGAGTACGCCACCGCCGAGTGCGACAACCTCAGCCAGCTGGTCACCCATGACCGGGCCGGGGAGCGGGTGCTCGAAGACCTGTTGATCGACGCCGAACAGCGCTTGGCCGACGAAGGCATCGGCGGCGACATCTACCTGTTCAAGAACAACACCGACTCCGCGGGCAACTCCTACGGCTGCCACGAGAACTACCTGATCGTCCGGGCGGGCGAGTTCTCCCGGATCTCCGACGTCTTGCTGCCGTTCCTGGTGACCCGCCAGTTGATCTGCGGCGCAGGCAAGGTGCTGCAGACCCCCAAGGCCGCGACGTTCTGTCTGTCCCAACGGGCCGAGCACATCTGGGAGGGTGTGTCGAGCGCCACCACCCGCTCGCGCCCCATCATCAACACCCGCGACGAGCCGCACGCCGACGCCGAGAAGTACCGCAGGCTGCACGTCATCGTCGGCGACTCCAACATGAGCGAGTCGACCACCATGCTCAAGGTGGGTTCGGCATCGTTGGTGCTGGAGATGATCGAGGCCGGCGTGGCGTTCCGAGACTTCTCACTGGACAACCCGATCCGGGCGATCCGCGAGGTCAGCCACGATCTGACCGGTCGGCGCCCGGTGCGGCTGGCCGGCGGCCGGCAGGCCAGCGCGTTGGACATCCAGCGCGAGTACTACGCCCGCGCCGTCGAGTATCTGCAGACCCGTGAACCCAATGCGCAGATCAACCAGGTCGTCGACCTGTGGGGTCGCCAGCTCGACGCAGTCGAGAGTCAGGACTTCGCCAAGGTCGACACCGAGATCGACTGGGTCATCAAGCGCAAGCTGTTCCAGCGCTACCAGGACCGCTACAACATGGAGCTGTCCGACCCCAAGATCAGCCAGCTCGATTTGGCCTACCACGACATCAAGCGTGGGCGCGGGGTGTTCGACCTGTTGCAGCGCAAAGGATTGGCGGCGCGCATCACCACCGACGAGGAGATCGAGGCCGCGGTGGACACCCCGCCGCAGACCACCCGCGCCAAGCTGCGTGGTGAGTTCATCAGCGCCGCCCAGGAAGCCGGTCGTGACTTCACCGTCGACTGGGTGCACCTCAAGCTCAATGATCAGGCGCAGCGAACGGTGTTGTGCAAGGACCCGTTCCGGTCGGTCGACGAGCGCGTCAAACGCCTCATCGCCAGCATGTGATCATGCCGGGCGGCGGTGCACCGAAACGGCGTAGTCACCGCCGTGAAACGGCTCCCGGTCCCACGTTGCCCATCGGTCGACCAGCTGCAGGCCCGCCGCAGCGGTGATCTCGTCGTAGCGATCGAGTGTGAGCCGACCGGTCTGCAGCTGGAATCCGGCGACCAGTAGACCCCCGGGCCGCAGGCGCGCCGCCAGCTGGCCGACGACGTCCGGCTCGGTGCCGCGGTCGAGGAAGATCATCACGTTGCCGGGCAGCGCGACCAGGTCGAACGCCTCGCTGAGGTGAGCGCCGGTGTCGAGGAGGTCGGCCTCGATCCAGCGCAGATCGGGTGCCTTGGACCGGGCGGCCGCCAGCATCGCCGGATCGGCGTCGAGTCCCACCACCGCGAATCCGCGGGCGGCCAGTTCGATGGCGACCCGCCCGGTGCCGCATCCCGCGTCGAGAACGGCCGAGCCGCCTGTCTCGCTCAGCAGCGACTCGATCAGGTCGGCTTCACCGTGCACGCCGACGCCGCTGGCGGCCAGCCGTTCCCAGCGGGCGTCGTAGTCCTGCCCGCGCGGGGCGTCGGAGCTCTGCCACCGGGTTCCCATGGCGCCGATCCTGTCAGGCTCTTCGCGCGGGATCACGGGCGGCTCGCCGCTTCAGCGTTTGGGCGGCTCGCCGCCGTAGCGTTTGGGCGGCTCGCCGCTTCAGCGTTTGGGCGGCTCGCCGCCGTGCCGTCGGGCGGCACCCCCGCCGCGCCTTAAGCTCTAGGGCGTGGGGATCTCCAAAGTCGAACGGTTGATGAATCTCGTCATCGCGCTGTTGTCGGCGCGCACCTTCATCACCGCCGACCGGATCCGTGAGACCGTACTCGGCTACTCCGGCGACGGAAGCGACGAGGCCTTCTCGCGGATGTTCGAACGCGACAAGAACGAACTGCGTGACCTGGGCATTCCGCTGGAGACCGGGCGGGTGTCCTCGACCGACCCGACGGAGGGTTATCGGATCAACCGCGACGCGTACGCCCTGCCCGCAGTAGACCTGACCGCCGACGAGGCCGCCGCCGTCGCGGTGGCGACCCGGCTGTGGGAATCCCCGGAGCTGATCACCGCGACCCAGGGGGCGTTGTTGAAGCTACGGGCCGCCGGCGCCGATATCGACTCCGTCGAGGACGACATCGCGATCACCTCGACGGCCGCGCTGCCCGGGCTGCGCGGCTCCGAGGAGGTGCTGGGCATCCTGCTGGCCGCCGTCGACACAGGTCAGACCGTGCAGTTTCCCCACCGCGCCGCACGCAGCGAGCCCTATGTGACCCGCACCGTCGAACCGTGGGGTGTGGTCACCCATCGGGGCCGGTGGTACCTCGTCGGACACGACCGGGATCGCGAGGCGGTGCGTACCTTCCGGCTCTCGCGTATCGGCGCGGAGATCACCGCGGTCGGGGCACCCGGCTCGGTGCACCCGCCCGCGGACGTGAACCTGCGCGAACTCGTGGCACGGGTGGTCGGGGACTGGCCGAGCACCGGGGAGGCACGGGTATGGGTGGCCGAGGGTCGCGCGACAGCACTACGCAGACAGGGCACGGTGATCGGGCCCAGAACCCTGGGCGGACGAGCCGGTGACGAGATCACCCTCGAGATCGGGATGTTCGACCGGTTGGCCCGCGAGGTGGCCAGCTACGGTGCCGACGCGGTGGCGCTCGAGCCTGCGACGCTCCGTGAGGACGTGCTGGCCCGGCTGCGGGCGCACGCCGACACCGATCGCGAGGTCAGCGCATGACGGCGACCTCGGCGCGGCTGGTGCGGCTGCTGAACATGGTGCCCTACTTCCAGGCCAACCCGCGGATCACCTACACCGAGGCGGCCACCGACCTCGGGGTCAGTGTCAAACAGCTCCGCGAGGATCTCAACCAGCTGTGGATGTGCGGGCTGCCCGGTTACGGACCGGGCGACCTGATCGACTTCGAGTTCTCCGGCGACACCATCGAGGTCACCTTCACCGCAGGCATCGACCATCCGCTGCGGCTGACCTCACCTGAGGCGACCGGGGTGCTGGTGGCCCTGCGCGCGCTGGTCGATGTGCCCGGCATGGTCGACCCGGAGGCCGCGCGCAGCGCGATCGCCAAGATCGAATCCGCGGCCGGACGCGCCGGCCACGGGCAGGATGGGGCCGCCGTCGACGAGCCCGCACCGGTGGAGAGCGACGCCGCCGCCGCGGTGCGTACCGCGGTGCGCACCGACCGGGCGCTGGCCCTCGAGTACTACTCCGCCTCGCACGACATGCTCTCCAGCCGGGTCGTCGACCCGATCCGGGTGGTGCTGGTCGGTGACCACAGTTACCTGGAGGCGTGGTGCCGTTCGGCCGAGGGTGTCCGGTTGTTCCGCTTCGACCGGATCGTCGACGCTCGGGTGCTCGACGAGCCGTCCGTTCCGCCACCCCCCGCGGTGCAGGAGGGCCCCGACACGTCGCTTTTCGACCCGGACACCGCCGACCCGGCGTTGCCCGTCGCCACGCTGCGCGTGGAGCGGTCGGCGTCGTGGATGTTCGACTACTACCCGCTGCGGGTGCTGCGCGAATTCGACGACGGGTCCTGCGAGGCCGCGATGACCTACGCCGCCGACCAGTGGATGGCGCGGTTCGTCCTCGGCTTCGGCTCAGCGGTGCAGGTGCTCGACCCGCCGCAGCTGGCCGAACGGGTCCGGGAGGCGGCCTCGACAGCTCTGGACGCCTATCGGGTCGGCGCGCCGGCCTCTGGCGAGTAGACTCGGCGCAGACGTCTGGAGGTAACCAAATTGGGTGGTTTGCAACCCTGGCACTGGGTCATCGTGATCGCCGTGTTCGTGTTGCTGTTCGGTGCCAAGAAGCTCCCGGACGCGGCGCGGTCGCTGGGTAAGTCGATGCGCATCTTCAAATCCGAGATCAAGGAGATGCAGTCGGATTCCCAGGCGGCCAAGTCGGATCAGCCGACACAGATCACGTCGGAGCGGGTCTCGGACGCCGGCGACATGTCCGGCGGCGCCACGCAGGCGTCCACCGAGTCGTCGTCGGACAAGCGCTCAGCCTGACGGGTCGACTCTCACCCCGCGGCCAATGTGCCCGCGGGGTGAGTTCGCGTCTCGTGCGGAGCGCCTGAGCATCATCTAGGCAGCCGTGCAGATACCTGGAGTTTTCAAGAAGATCGACCCGCGGCGGCGCCGGTCCCGGGTCAACCCCGACGGCACCATGTCGCTGGTCGAGCACCTCACCGAGCTGCGCGGCCGACTTCTGATCTCGGCGTTCGCCGTCGTCGTGACGACCATTCTCGGCTTCCTCTGGTACAGCCACGGCGTCTTCGGGATGCCGAGCCTCGGCGACTGGCTACGCGGCCCGTACTGCGAGCTGCCCGACTCCGCGCGTGCCGACATCACCTCCGACGGCGCCTGCCGACTGCTCGCCACGTCCCCGTTCGACCAGTTCATGCTGCGGCTGAAGGTCGGTCTGACGGCGGGCATCGTGCTGGCCTGTCCGGTGTGGCTCTACCAGCTGTGGGCGTTCATCACCCCGGGGTTGTACGCCAAGGAGCGGCGGTTCGCGGTCGTCTTCGTCGCCGTCGGTGCCGCGCTGTTCATGGCGGGCGCAGTGCTGGCGTACACGGTGCTGGCCACCGCGCTGGGCTTCCTGCTGACCGTCGGCAGCGACGTGCAGGTGACCGCGTTGTCGGGCGACCAGTACTTCGGCTTCTTGATCAACCTGCTCTTGGTGTTCGGCTTCAGCTTCGAGTTCCCGTTGCTGATCATCATGCTCAACCTGGTGGGGGTGCTGCCCTACGAGCGACTCAAGGCGTGGCGGCGCGGCCTGATCATGGGCCTGTTCGTCTTCGCCGCGTTCTTCACCCCCGGCTCGGACCCGTTCTCCATGCTCGCACTGGCACTGGCACTGACGCTGCTGCTGGAGGTGGCGATCCAGGTCGCGCGCTTCAGCGACAGACGCAAGGCGAAGCGCGCCGCGGTGCAGGCGGTACCCGACGACGAAGCGGCTCCGATCGGCACGGCGGAGACGATCGAAGCACCGTCGGCCGTGTCCACACCGTCGCGACTCGTGGTCGATGACTTCGATGATCAAGCGACCTGACACCGGCGAGGGACCTGCCGATCTCGCCGACTTCACCGCGCAGCTGCCGTTCGCGCTGGACCCGTTTCAACGGCGCGCCTGTGAGGCGCTGGCTCAGGGCCACGGGGTGTTGGTGTGCGCGCCGACCGGTGCAGGCAAGACCGTGGTCGGAGAGTTCGCGGTGCATCTGGCGCTGGCCGCCGGGCGCAAATGCTTCTACACCACACCGATCAAGGCGCTGAGCAACCAGAAGCACAGCGATCTGGTACGCCGATACGGCCCCCAGCGCATCGGCCTGCTCACCGGAGATCAGGCCATCAACGGTGACGCCGACGTCGTGGTGATGACCACCGAAGTGCTGCGCAACATGCTCTACGCCGATTCCCCGGCGCTGCAAGGGCTTTCACACGTGGTGATGGACGAGGTGCACTTCCTGGCCGACCGCATGCGCGGCGCGGTGTGGGAGGAGGTCATCCTGCACCTGCCCGACGACGTGCGCCTGGTCAGCCTGTCGGCGACAGTCAGCAACGCCGAGGAGTTCGGCGGCTGGATCCAGACGGTGCGCGGAGACACCACCGTCGTCGTCGACGAGCACCGCCCGGTGCCGTTGTGGCAGCACGTGATGGTCGGGCGACGCTTGCTCGACCTGTTCGACTACCGCGCCGCCACGGCGGCGAAGGGCGGGCGTGACCTGCTGGTCGACCCGGAGCTGTTGCGCCACATCGCCCACCGGCGTGAAGCCGAACGGCTGGCCGACTGGCAGCCCCGCGGACGTGGGCGACCGGGGCGGCCCGGCCTGTACCGGGTGCCGAGTCGTCCCGAGGTGATCGGGGTGCTCGACGAGGCGGGTCTGCTGCCGGCCATCACGTTCATCTTCTCCCGGGTGGGCTGCGACGCCGCGGTCAAGCAGTGCCTGCGGTCGCCGCTGCGGCTGACCACCGACGACGAGCGCAAACGGATCGCCGAGATCGTCGATCGGCGCACCGCAGACCTCAACGACGCCGACCTGGTGGTGCTCGATTTCCACCAGTGGCGCGAAGGCCTGCTGCGCGGCCTGGCCGCGCACCACGCCGGGATGTTGCCGACGTTCCGCCACACGGTCGAGGAGCTGTTCACCGCCGGCCTGGTGAAGGCGGTGTTCGCCACCGAGACGCTGGCGCTGGGCATCAACATGCCGGCCCGCACGGTCGTGCTCGAGAGGCTGGTGAAGTACAACGGCGAACAGCACCTGCCGCTGACACCGGGGGAGTACACCCAGCTGACCGGTCGAGCCGGCCGACGCGGCATCGACGTCGAGGGACACGCGGTCGTGCTGTGGAACCCCAACGACAGCGCCGCCGACCCCGCCGAGGTCGCCGGGCTGGCCTCGACACGCACGTTCCCGCTGCGCAGCTCCTTCGCCCCCACCTACAACATGACGATCAACCTGGTGAACCAGATGGGCCCCGAGCAGGCCCACGAGCTGCTGGAGCGGTCGTTTGCGCAGTACCAGGCCGATCGGTCGGTGGTGTCGGTGGTTCGCGGGCTGCAGCGTGGCGAGCGCATGATGGCCGACCTGGCCGCCCAGCTCGGCGGCACCGACTCGGCGATCCTGGATTACGTGCGGCTCCGCGCACAGATCACAGCGCGCGAGCGGGCGCAGTCGCGCGCGTCGCGTCTGCAGCGCCGGCAGGCCGCCAACGACGCGCTGACCGCGCTGCGCCGCGGCGACATCATCGCGATCACGCACGGGCGCCGGATCGGGGTGGCGGTGGTCCTCGAGCGTGCCCGAGAAGGCGACGACCCCCGCCCGCTGGTGCTGACCGAGCACCGCTGGGCCGGTCGTATCTCGTCGGCGGACTACCCCGGAGGTGGAAAACCGCTGGGCACCATGACACTTCCCAAACGCGTCGAGCACCGCAATCCCAAGGCGCGCCGGGATCTGGCTGCGGCGCTGCGATCGGCCGCGGCCGGCCTGCAACGTCCGTCTTCGCGGCACCGGGGCGGGTCCTCCGCCGAGCCCGACATCGACCCCGAGCTGGCCGCACTGCGCGACCGCATGCGGGCGCACCGGGCACACAGCATGCCCGACCGTGAGGACAAAGCCCGCCTCGCCGAACGGTATCTGCGCATCGAGCGGGACAACGAGCAACTGCGTACCAAGATCGCGGCGGCCACCAACTCACTCGCCAACACCTTCGACCGCATCGTGGTGTTGCTCACCGAGCGCGGTTACATCGCCGAAGCTCCCAGAGACCATGGACACCCTGGTCAACCGGGAGGTCAGGAAGCCGCCGAAGTCCCTGCCTCTGCTGCCGCCCCTCCTGCGGTCACCGACGACGGGCGACTGCTGGCCCGGATCTACAGCGAGAGTGATCTGCTCGTCGCCGAGTGCCTGCGCGCCGGGGTGTGGGAGGGGCTCGACGCCGCCGAACTGGCCGCCGCACTGTCGTCGGTGCTCTACGAATCCCGACGCGACGCCTACAGCGCGCCCGACGGTGCAGACATCCCGACCAGCGCGCTGCGCCGAGCGCTGAACCAGACCAGACAGCTGTGGTCCGAACTGCGCACCGATGAACAACGTCACCGCCTGCCCCAGAGTCGCGAACCCGACGACGGTTTCGTCAGCGCCGTCTACCGCTGGGCCAGCACCGGCGACCTGGCCGCCACGCTCGCCGCCAGCGACACGGCGGGGAGCGGGACATCCATGCCGGCGGGCGATTTCGTGAGATGGTGCCGACAGGTACTGGACTTGGCCGATCAGGTCCGCAACGCGGCACCCTCGCCCGCGCTGCGGGCCACCGCGAAACGCGCGATCAACGACGTTCGGCGCGGCGTCGTAGCTGTTGACGCCGGGTAGGGTGGGGTGCCGGCAAGCCGTACCGACAGCACATCGCCGGGAGGACCGAGGAGAGACATGAGCGGACCGCAGGGATCTGACCCCACTCAGCCGTGGCAGGGCCAGCAGCCCGAGCAGGGCGCTGACCAGCCGACCGGCGAGGCCCCCGCGAACCAGGGCTGGCAACCGCCGAGCGGTTCGGAGCAGGCCCCCGGTTCCGAGCAGTGGCAGCCGCCGGCCTACACGCCGCAGCAGTATCCGCAGTACCAGCAGCCCCCGGCGTATCCGCCTCAGCAGTACCCCGGCGCCGAGCAGTACGGCCAGCAGCAGCCCGACTACTCGGGCGGTTACCCGCCGCCCGGCCAGTACGGGCAGCCCGGTGCGTACGGCCAGCAGTACGGACAGCCGCCCGGATACGGGCAGCAGCCGGGCCAGTACGGCCAGCAACCCGGTCAATTCGGTCAGCAGCCCGGCCAATACGGGCAGTATCCCGGTGGCGGGTATCCCGCACCCGGTTCGGAGGACGGTTCCAAGCGGTCGCTGGCGGTCATCGGCGGTGTAGTCGGCGTGTTCGTCGCGATCGTGGTCGCGGTGGTGCTGGTGCTCGGCTTCTGGACCCCGGGCTTCTTCGTCACCACCAAGCTGGACATCAACTCCGCGCAGACCGGTGTCCAGCAGATCCTGACCGACGAGACCAACGGCTACGGTGCCCAGAACGTCAGTAACGTCAGCTGCAACAACGGCGTGAACCCGACCGTCCGCCAGGGCGACACGTTCACCTGCGAAGTCAGCATCGACGGAACCAAACGTCAGGTCACGGTCACGTTCACCGACAACGACGGCACCTACGAAGTCGGTCGCCCCCGGTAGCGGGTCACCCCGGTAGCGCGTCCAGCGCGCTCTGCAGCCGTCCGATCGACGACGACACGCCGAAGCGCTCGGCGAGTTCGGCGACGTCGGCGGGTCGTCGTGCGGCCAGGGGCAATGCGTCGGAGTCGGTGGAGAACGTCACTTTCGCGTCGGTCGCGACCCGCACCACGGGAGTGGCGTTCTCGATGTAGTCGACCGAGCCCAGCAGCTTGGAGCGGTGTGCCTTCGACAGCGACGATTTCGGATCGGCCGCCGCGGCCATGATCGCGTCGAGTGAGCCGTGCTGCGCCAGCAGTGTCGCGGCGGTCTTCTCGCCGATGCCCGCAACGCCCGGCAGCCCGTCGGACGGATCGCCGCGCAGCAGTGCCAGCTCGGCGTAGGCGGGCCCGGCGCGGTCGACCGGCACGCCATAGGTTTCGGCGACCTCCTGGGGACCGTAGGTGATCGCCTTGGCCAGGCCGCGTCCCAGGTAGAGCACCCGTACCGGCACCGGCTCATCGCGCACCAGCTGCAAAAGGTCGCGGTCGCCGCTGACGACCACCACGGGGTCGCGCCGCTCCCGATCGGCCAGGGTGCCCAGCACGTCGTCGGCCTCGCAGTGCGCGGCGCCGGCGGTGGCGATGCCGAATGCGTCCAGAATCTCGAAGATCATGTCGACCTGCGGGGTCAGCTCGTCGGGCACTTCCTCGGCATCGGGTTCCTCGCCGGTGCTCTCCTGCGCCACGCGGTGCGCCTTGTACGACGGGATCTTCTCCACCCGCCACTGTGGCCGCCAGTCGTCGTCACGGCACACGACCAACCGGTGCGGGCGTTCGCGGGTGATCAGCGTCGCGACGGCGTCGAGGAAGCCGCGCAGCGCGTTGACGGGCCTGCCGTCGGGTGCGGTGATCGAGGACGGCACACCGAAGTACGAGCGGAACCACATGCTGGCACCGTCGAGCAGCAGCAGGGGACCGGCGGTCGAAGTCATGGTGTCATCCTGCCGTAGGGGGAAACGTAACCTGGAAGGCATGACGACGAGCCGCTTCAGCAGCGACGTGTACGCACAACGGCTGGCCGCCGCGGCCCGCGCGACCACCGAGGCGGGCTTGGCCGGCCTGGTCATCACACCCGGCTACGATCTGCGCTATCTGGTCGGCTCACGGGCCCAGACGTTCGAGCGGCTCACCGCCCTGGTCGTGCCTGCTGCCGGCGATCCGACGATGATCGTTCCCCGGTTGGAGCTTGCCGCGATGAAGGAATCGGCGGTCGGTGAGCTGGGAATCGCGCTGCGCGACTGGGTCGACGGCGACGACCCCTACGCATTGGTGGCGGCGGCGCTGGGGGGAAGCTCTGCGCCGCTCGCGGTCGCTGGGAAATCTGCGCCGCTCGCGGTCGCTGGGAAATCTGCGCCGCTCGCGGTCGCGGTCACCGACTCGATGCCCGCGCTGCATCTGCTGCCGATGGCCGAGACGCTCGGCGTGGTGCCCGTGCTGGCCACCGATGTGCTGCGCACGCTGCGGATGATCAAGGACGCCGCCGAGGTCGAGGCGCTGCGGAAGGCCGGCGAGGCGATCGATCGCGTTCACGCGCGGGTGCCGGAGTTCCTGGTGCCAGGGCGCACCGAAGCCGACGTCGCCGCCGACATCGCCGAAGCCATTGTCGCCGAAGGGCATTCCGAGGTCGCCTTCATCATCGTCGGCTCCGGCCCACACGGCGCCGACCCGCATCACGAGTGCTCGGATCGCGAGTTGCGTTCCGGCGACATCGTGGTCGTCGACATCGGGGGTCCCTACGAGCCGGGCTACAACTCCGACTCGACCCGCACCTACAGCATCGGCGAACCCGACCCCGACATCGCCCGCCGCTACGCGGTGCTGCAGCGGGCCCAGCGCGCCGCCGTCGACGCGGTGCGCCCCGGTGTGACCGCCGAGCAGATCGACGCCGCCGCGCGCGACGTCCTGGCGGCCGAGGGGATGGGGGAGGCGTTCGTCCATCGCACCGGGCACGGCATCGGCCTGTCGGTGCACGAGGAGCCTTACATCGTGGCCGGCAACCGACTGGAACTACAGGAGGGCATGGCGTTCTCGGTGGAGCCGGGGATCTATTTTCCGGGCGAGTGGGGCGCCCGCATCGAGGACATCGTCATCGTCACCGCCGACGGAGTACAGTCGGTGAACAATCGCCCGCACGACTTGGTGGTCGTGCCGGCCTCCTGAGCGCTGCTCAGTCTTCGCCGCGGTCGAGCAGGCTCGAGGAACCCAACACCCGCTCGACCCGCACCTCGATCACCACCCGCTTGGGGTTGGGCCGCGGCGTGCGGTAGCGCTGCGCGTAGCGCAACTCGGCGTCACGGACGGCGTCGATGTCGGGGTTGACCGTCGCCTTGCCCTCCAGGGAGAGCCAGCGCGCGCCGTCGACCTGGCTCAGGACGGCCACCCCGCGCTGGTCGGCGTTGACAGCCTTCTGCGAGCCACCGGTGGTGATGACACGCGCGATGTGGGTCTTGGGATCGAAGGTGAAGCCGACCGCCACCACATGCGGCGACTGGTCCGACCGCAGGGTGGTCAGCATCGCCAGATGCCGCTCGGTGAGGAATGCGAGCGCGTCGTTGGTGAGCCGTGTCGTTGCCTTCGCCATCGGGTCCACGCTAGCGCAGGTGATAATCGCTGCCATGACAGACACGGCGGACGGGTCGAGCGGCCGACGCGAGGTGATCGTGATTTTCGGCGGACGCAGCGAGATCGGCATCGAGATCGGCCGGCGGCTCGCGTCCGGTGCGACCGTGGTGCTGGCCGCGCGGCGACCCGAGGATCTCGCCGCCGAGCGCGGCATCGTCGAGCAGGCGCGCGCCGCGGCGGTGCATGTGGTGGCCTTCGACGCCGACGACCTGAGCGCCCATGCCGGCGTGGTCGACAGCATCGTCGCCGAGCACGGGCCGATCACCACCGCGGTCGTCGCGTTCGGCATCCTCGGCGATCAAGCCCTCGCCGAGAAGGACGCGGCCCATGCCGCAGCGATCGCCCACACCGACTACGTGGCGCAGGTCAGCCTGCTGACCGTGCTGGCCGATGCGATGCGTGCTGCGGGCGCCGGGCAGATCGTGGCGTTCTCGTCGATCGCGGGAGTGCGGGTACGCCGAGCCAACTACGTCTACGGTTCGGCCAAAGCGGGCCTGGACGGTTTCTGCAGCGGCCTCTCCGACGCGCTGCACGGCAGCGGTGTTCGGCTCCTCCTCGTGCGGCCCGGATTCGTCGTGGGCCGGATGACGCAGGGGATGGCGCCCGCGCCGTTGTCGAGCACCCCGGCGCAGGTGGCCGAGGCCACGGTGGCGGCGCTGAAGAAAGGACGGTCGACGGTGTGGGTGCCCCGCTCGCTGGCGGTGTTGGCGCTGGGGTTCCGGCTGCTGCCGAGGTCGATGTGGCGCAGGCTGAGACGATGATCGTCGTGGTCGGGATCGGCGCCGACGGCATGGCTGGGCTGGCGCCGGCCGCGCGCGCCGAGCTGGCCCGCGCCACCGTGGTGCACGGGTCGCCGCGCCAACTCGAGCTGCTCGACGACACCGTCTCGGCGCCCCGACGGCCGTGGCCGTCTCCGATGCTGCCCGCGCTGCGCACTCTGCTCGACGACGCCGACGGTGACGTCCACGTCGTTGCCAGCGGCGATCCGCTGATGCACGGCGTCGGGGGATCGCTGATCCGCCTGTACGGGCCAGAGCGGGTCATGGTGCTGCCGCATGTTTCGTCGGTCACGCTCGCCTGTTCGCGGGTCGGCTGGCCGGTACAGGACACCGAGATCATCAGCCTGGTGACCGCGCCCACCCATACCGCGGTGCGCCGCGGCGGGCAGGCCGTCGTGTTGTCGCGCGACGCGTCGACACCGGCCGAGTTGGCGCGGCTGCTCACCGACACCGGACGGGGTGATTCCGAGCTGACCGTTCTCGAACAGCTCGGCGGACCAAAGGAACTGCGTCGCTCGTCCACCGCGCGCGAGTGGGCGGCCCGGCCGCCCGGCGGCGTCGACGACCTCAACGTGATGGCGGTGCGCTACCTGCCCGACGCGCGCCGGTTCGCGACCCTGCCCGACGATGCTTTCGCCCACGACGGCCAGATCACCAAACAGATGATGCGGGCCGCGACCCTCGCCGCGCTGGCACCCCGGCCCGGTGAGATGCTGTGGGACGTCGGGGCGGGTTCGGGCAGCGTGTCCGTCGAGTGGTGTCTGGCCGGAGCGGGCTGCCGGGCTCTGGCATTCGAACGTGACGAGGCGCGCCGCGCGCGGATCGCCCGCAACGCCTTGGTATTCGGGGTTCCTGTCGAGGCGACGTCCGCCGCTCCCGTGGCCTTCGAGTCCACTCCATCGCCGGACGCGGTCTTTGTCGGCGGCGGTGTGAGCCTGCCCGGGCTCATCGACGCGTGCTGGGAGCGGTTGAAGCCGGGTGGCCGACTCGTCGCCAACGCCGTCACCGCTGAATCCGAAGCAGTTCTGATACAACAGCATTCACGGCTGGGCGGCGAACTGCGCCGCTACCAGCACTATCGCGGGGAACCGGTGGGGTCGTTCACCGGTTGGCGACCGGCCATGCCGGTGACGCAGTGGGCGGCAGTCAAGCCTGATACGACCTGACGAGTTCGATCGCGTCGAGTTCGCGGATCGCTCGGCAGCCCCGGCGCAGCATCGTCAGGATCATCTCGTCACCGCGTTCGGTCGACGCCGCGAACGCATAGCCCAGCGTGGTCAACAGCGGCGCCTGCAGTACGCCGAGACGATAGTCCTGCCAACAGGTCTGCAGATCGTAGTCGGGCACCCCGTAGCCGACGAGAGCGCGGTGGTAACGCTGGACGAGGTCTCTTTCCAGGCCGGCGCGATCGTCGGGTCGCAGGCTGGTGGCGGTGAAGTACGCCAGATCGCGTGCGGGCAGGCCCAACCCGATGGTCTGCCAGTCCACGACGGTGACCCGGGTGCGCTCGGGATCGAACAGCAGGTTGTCCAGGCGGTAGTCGCCGTGCATCAGTGAGAAGCGCTCCGGTTCGGCCATCAGCCACGGTGAGACCAGTGCCATCGAGGTGGTCAACGTGACGCGGTCCTCGTCGCTGACCTTGCCGCCCAGTTTGTCCAGTGTGATGTCGGCGGCCATCACCGCCACGTCACCGAGGCCCTTGGCCGCCTCGGCATCGCCCGGTTTGGGCATCACGATCGACGGCAGATCGAACCAGCGCCGATCGCCCCAGCTCGGTCCGTGCAGGCCGGCCAGCGCCTCGACGGCCAGCGCAGCCTCGGCGGTGGTACACCCGGCGATCTGGTCTCCCTGCACGGCCGGAGCCATGTCGGCCATCAAGAGCACGAAATCCGCTCCGTCGGAAGAGATCTCGCTGTAGAAGCAGCCGGGTACCGGAATCGCCACCTGGGTGGTGACAGTCGAGTAGAACTCGACCTCGGACAGGTAGCCCAACGCCACCCGTTCACGCACGGCGTCGTCCTGGGCGGGCAGCTTGACCGCGAATGTGGCCGGCGCGTCACCGGGGCCGCCGGCATAGGTCGCCGCGACGCGGTAGGTCGCGCCCGTCTGGCCGGTACCGATTGCGGTCACCTCCACGCTCGCGACGGGGGTGCCCAGCACCCCGCCGAGCCAGTCGGCGGTGAGGTCTTCGGGTTTGCAGGGGATCGTCACGATGTTGCCTTTCGCTGTCAGCCGACGTGGCCGTAGAGAGTGCCCAACCAGAGCGCCTCCGCCCCGTCGACGAGCTGGTCCCGGGTCAGCCGCCCGCCGACGGTGTAGCGCTCGAGGAGGCGGTCGTTGAATTCCAGCAGCAACTCCGCCAGCACCTCGGTCGGCGGACCGTCCCCGGCGCGCCCCGCGGCCCGCTCGTCGGCGATCATCGCCGACAGCTCGGGGATGAACGAGTCGCGGGCGTCGTCCCAGACTCGGCGGATCGCCGGGTTGGTTGCGCGGGCCTCGAGCATCGCCTCGAGCAGGTAGCGGTGCTGGTCGACTGTGTCGAGCAACGCCTCGAGCATGGCCCGAATGCGGTCCCTGGGCGGGCGGGTGGTGGCGGTCAGGATGTCGCTGGCCAGGAATCCGTCGTCGTACATGGGTTCCAGCAGCGCGGCGACCGCAGCCGCCTTGTTCTCGAAGTAGAAGTAGAACGCCGAGCGGGTCACCCCGGCGCGGCGGGTGACGTCGGCGATGTTGATGCCGTCGAGTCCCACTTCGCGCAGATGGTGGTCGAGTGACTCCAGGATCGCGTTGCGGCGCAGGTCGCTCTTCTGCGGCTGGCGGCGGTCGGTCGCCGACCGGACCGGTAGTCCTCGCTGCACGCAGCGCCTTCCGTTCGAGAGCCCGTGACGCGCGACACTAACGCGGATTTCTGACGAGTGTCAACGATGGACGACGTCTGTCAGTCCGGGTGGCGGTGCGGGGTCATTCGACGTCGGTGGCGATCGCGTTGACCGCTGCGGCCGCCATCGCGCTGCCGCCGCGCCGGCCTGTGACCATCAGATAGGACAGCCCGCGGGGGTTGTCGATCAGTTCCTGCTTGGACTGCGCAGAGCCGACGAACCCGACGGGGCCGCCCAACACGGCCGCCGGCACGGGGGCGCCGTCGTCGAGGAGTTCGAGGAGGCGGAACAGCGCGGTCGGGGCGTTGCCGATGGCGACCACGGCGTCACCCATCCGGTCGGCCCACAGGTCGACTGCGGCCGCCGAGCGGGTGGTGCCCAATCGGGCAGCCATCTCGGGTGCGCGGGAGTCGGCCACGAGCGACACGATGTCGTTGTCGGCGGGCAGGCGCGAGCGGGTGATGCCGGCCGCCACCATCGACGAATCGCACAGGATCGGGGCGCCGGCAGCCAGGGCCGCGTGGGTGCGGGTCACCACGTCCGGAGTGAATACGACGTGGTCGGCGACATCGACCTGCCCGCAGGTGTGGATCAGCCGCACGACCACCCGCGAGACGTCCTCCGGGAAGCGGGCCAGATCGGCTTCGGCCCTGATCGTCGCGAACGACTGCCGGTAGATCTCGGCCGCGTCACGGATGTAGTCCAGCACCCGCTCACCCTACGGGTGGTCATCCCGCGGCCGGTAACCGTCTCCGGTCGCGATCAGCACCTGACCTTCGGCGGGGCTGCCGCAGGCACGGTCACATCCGACGAAGTGTCGGTGCGTCTGCACCGCGGGGGATACCGCGAGGGCAGCGGCGGCGTCGGCGCGCACATCGGCGACCGACTGCGCGCACCCGGGGCTGCCCGTACAGGCCGAGACTGCCAGCCACGGCGAGTTCTCGTCGAACACCAGGCCGAGGGGGGCGAGGACGCGCAGGGCGACGTCGGCGGTGTCCTCGTCGAGGTCGAACAACAGCACCGAGCGCCAGGGCGTGACGGCCATCGGCGCGGCGACTGCAGCGAGGTAGCGGGCCACCTCGGCGTCGAGCACGCCCAGCGGAACCGCCGCACCAAGGGTTATCCGGCCATCGGTCTGCTCCAGCCAGCCCACCGGTGGACGGGTGGTCACCGGCCACGTGGCACCGGCGGCACTCGACGGCGCGCGCCCGTCGAGCACGACCTCTGGATCAGCGAGCTCGGCTACCCGCCAACACTTTCCGCGGATATCGAGGAAGCGGTGGGCGACGGCGAGCAGGGTGCCGACCGCGTCGTCGGTGTCGATGCGCACGCCGGTGTCGCGACCGGCGAGCAGAAGCGCCGCGCGCCGCTCGTCGACGAGGTGCACACCCACATCGGCGCTCAGGCCGGAGACGTCACCGCGCCCGTCGTCGATGCTGAACAGGAAACGGCCGGGCAGGTCGACGATCCGGTCGTCACGCAGCACCGCGGCGTCCAACCCAGCCGTCACGGCGCGGACGTCGGCGACACCGCCGAGGCGGCCCGACAGCGGCGACGCGACTATGTTGCGCACCCGCTCGTGCCGCGGTGACGGCAACAGCCCTGCCGCACGCAGCCTGTCGGCGACGGCTGCGGCGTCGCTGACGGCGCGGATCTGGATGTTCCCCCGCGAGGTCAGTTCCAGTCCAGGTGCGCCGAGATCCTGCGCCGCCAGCGCGACGGCCTCCAGCTGGGCGGCGTCGATCAACCCCCCGGGCAGCCGAATCCGGGCGAGCTGCCCGTCGGCGGCCGAGTGCGTCTGGAGTGCGCCGGGACAGGCATCGTTCTCGCGTTGCCGCGCCATCCGACCACGGTACCCAGAGCGCCTCGGTGATCCCGGTCACATCGAGGCCGTACTGCTCCGTCCAGCACAAGGGCGTCAATCGCGCTGACCTCAGCGGTACGGTCCGCTTACTGAACCCGTGTTGAACAACGGGAACGACGAAGGGAACGGCGATGTTCGCACTCCTCATGTTCGCGGCGGTCATTCTGCTGCTCGCGGTGCTGATCGGAAACCCCTACCAGCAGACCTGGTACAGCCGCTGGAATCCGCGCCGCTGAGCCTGCCGCGCGGACGTCTGCGCGGCCGCCGCCGGCGCGTGTGCGGTACGAATGGGGGGTGACCGTGCCCTCTGCCGCCGCGCCGACCCCCACCGTCTTGCTGCTGTCGACGTCCGACACGGATCTCATCACCGCCCGCGCGAGCGGCGCCGGATACCGCTGGGCCAACCCGGCCCGCCTCGTCGAGGGCGAGCTAGCGGAGTTGCTGGAGTCCGCCGATGTCGTCGTGGTCCGAATCCTCGGGGGCTATCGGGCGTGGGAAGACGGCATCGACGCGGTGGCAGCCAGCGGCGTGCCCGCCGTCGTCGTCAGCGGAGAGCAGGCGCCCGACGCTGAGCTGATGAAGCACTCGACGGTGCCGGCCGGGGTGGCGCTGCAAGCCCACGTCTACCTCGCTCAGGGCGGGGTGGCGAACCTGAAGAACCTGTACGCCTTCCTCTCCGACACCCTGCTGATGACGGGATTCGGGTTCGCCGAACCGCAGAGCACCCCGCGCTGGGGTTTGCTGGAGCGTATCGGCGCCCGGCAGGACGGCCCCACCGTGGCGGTGTTGTACTACCGGGCCCAGCATCTGGCCGGAAACACCGGTTACATCGAAGCACTGTGCGAGGCGATCGAGAATGCCGGCGGTAATCCGCTGCCGGTGTTCTGCGCGTCCCTGCGCACCGCTGACGAAGACCTGATCGAACTGTTGGGTTCTGCCGACGCGATGATCACCACGGTGCTGGCCGCCGGCGGCGCCACCCCGGCCGCGGTGGGTGCCGGCGGCACCGACGATGCGTGGAACGTGGCACACCTCGCCGCGCTGGACATGCCGATCCTGCAGGGGTTGTGCCTGACCAGCTCGCGCGCCCAGTGGGACGACAACGACGACGGGCTCTCACCCCTCGACGTCGCCACCCAGGTCGCGGTACCCGAGTTCGACGGGCGCCTCATCACCGTTCCGTTCTCGTTCAAGGAGATCGACGACGAAGGGCTCATCGCCTACGTCGCCGACCCCGAACGCTGCGCCCGAGTCGCCGGCCTCGCGGTGCGGCACGCCCGGCTGCGCTCGGTGCCCGCATCCGAGAAACGCGTCGGCGTGGTGTTCTCGGCGTACCCCACCAAACACTCGCGCATCGGGAACGCGGTCGGGCTGGACACCCCGGCCAGCGCGATCGCGCTGCTGCGGGCCATGCGCGAGCACGGCTATGACGTGGGGGACGCGTCCGGTCTCGAAGCGGGTGACCTGACCACGATTCTCGCTTCCGGCGATGGTGACGCGCTGATGCACGCCCTGATCGAGCGCGGCGGGCAGGACCCCGAATGGCTCACCGACGGCCAGCTGGCCGGCAATCCGATCCGCGTGTCGGCGCGGGATTACCGGGCCTGGTTCGCCACCCTGCCCAGCTCCATCGCCGACGCCGTCGTCGAACACTGGGGGCCGCCTCCCGGGGACCTGTATGTGGACCGTAGCGCCGACCCCGACGGTGAGATCGTCATCGCCGCGATGCGCTCGGGCAACGTCGTGCTGATGGTGCAGCCCCCGCGCGGATTCGGCGAGAACCCGGTCGCCATCTACCACGACCCCGATCTGCCACCCAGCCACCACTACCTGGCCGCCTACCGCTGGTTGGCCGGCGAGTTCGACGGCTCGTTCGGTGCGGACGCACTGGTGCACCTGGGCAAACACGGCAACCTGGAATGGCTGCCGGGGAAGACGCTGGGTATGTCGGCGGCCTGCGGAACCGACGCCGCGCTCGGCGACCTGCCGCTGATCTACCCGTTCCTGGTCAACGACCCCGGCGAGGGCACCCAAGCCAAGCGGCGGGCCCATGCCACGCTGATCGATCACCTCATCCCGCCGATGGCGCGCGCCGAGAGCTACGGCGACATCGCCCGGCTGGAGCAGCTGCTCGACGAGCACGCCAACATCTCGGCGCTCGATCCCGGCAAGCTGCCCGCGATCCGTCAGCAGATCTGGACATTGATGCGGGCCGCCAAGATGGACCACGACCTGGGGCTCGAGGACCGCCCAGACGAGGACTCCTTCGACGACATGCTCCTGCACGTGGACGGTTGGCTGTGCGAGATCAAGGACGTCCAGATCCGCGACGGCCTGCACATTCTCGGGTCGGCGCCCGCCGGGGAGAGCGAGCTGGACCTGGTGCTGGCGATTCTGCGTGCCCGCCAGCTCTTCGGCGGTGAACAGACGGTGCCGGGTCTGCGGCAGGCGCTGGGTCTGCGTGAGGACGGCCACGACGACCGCGCAGCTGTCGATTCCGCCGAACAGCAGGCGCGTGAACTCGTTGCGGCACTTCAGAACAACAGTTGGGACGCCGGCGTTGTCGATTCGCTGACCGACAACGCCGACGTGGCCGCGATCCTGCAGTTCGCAGCCGACGAGGTCGTGCCCCGGCTGGCGGGCACTGCCGAGGAGATCGACCAGGTCCTGCGGGCCCTGGACGGTCGGTTCATCGCCGCCGGGCCGTCCGGTTCCCCGCTGCGCGGCCTGGTCAACGTGCTGCCGACCGGGCGCAACTTCTACTCGGTGGATCCCAAGGCGGTGCCGTCCCGATTGGCCTGGGAAACCGGGCAGGCGATGGCGGATTCGCTGTTGCAGCGTTACCGCGACGACCACGGCCGCTGGCCGGAGTCGGTCGGGTTGTCGGTCTGGGGCACTTCGGCGATGCGCACCGCCGGTGACGACATCGCCGAAGTCTTTGCGCTGCTGGGTGTCCGGCCGATCTGGGACGACGCGTCGCGCCGTGTGATCGACCTCGAACCGATGACGCTGGCCGAGCTCGGCCGACCACGCATCGACGTCACCGTCCGGATCTCCGGCTTCTTCCGCGATGCCTTCCCGCACGTCGTCGCGATGCTCGATGACGCGGTGCGCCTCGTTGCTGACCTGGACGAGCCGGCCGAGGACAACTTCGTGCGCGCTCACGCGCAGGCGGACCTGTCCGAGCACGGCGACCAACGGCGGGCCACGACAAGGATTTTCGGTTCGAAGCCGGGAACGTACGGGGCGGGACTGCTGCAGCTCATCGACAGCCGGAACTGGCGTGACGACGCCGACCTGGCCGAGGTGTACACCGCCTGGGGCGGTTTCGCCTACGGCCGCGGGCTCGACGGGTGCGCCGCCACCGACGACATGAACCGGGCTTACCGGCGTATCGCGGTGGCTGCGAAGAACACCGACACCCGTGAGCACGACATCGCCGATTCCGACGACTACTTCCAGTACCACGGCGGCATGGTGGCCACCGTGCGGGCGTTGACCGGTAAGGCCCCGGCGGCGTACATCGGCGACAACACCCGCCCTGAGTCGGTACGCACCCGCACCCTCTCGGAGGAGACCACCCGGGTGTTCCGGGCGCGGGTGGTCAATCCGCGCTGGATGACCGCGATGCGCCGCCACGGCTACAAGGGCGCATTCGAGATGGCGGCCACCGTCGACTACCTGTTCGGCTACGACGCCACCGCCGGCGTGATGGCCGACTGGATGTACGAACAGCTGTCGGCGAGCTATGTCCTCGACGAGGAGAACCGCAAATTCCTCTCCGAGTCCAACCCGTGGGCGCTGCATGGCATGGCCGAGAGGTTGCTCGAAGCCGCCGGTCGCGGAATGTGGGCGGCTCCGGAACAAGCCACCCTGGACGGCCTGCGCCAGGTGATGCTCGAGGCCGAGGGCGATCTGGAGGGCTGAACTCACCGGTTTCGTCGGCCCCGAAGTCATCGCCGGGGAACGAGCCAGACCATGCTCACTCGAACCCACTCACCGATTCTTGTCGGCGCCGGGGTGTAGCGTCGGTTTCGTGTTCGAAAGTGTGTTCGATATCGATGCGGGGGCATCGGAGGCCGAGTTGCGCGCCGTTGTCGAGCGCTGCGAGCACCTGAAATCGGCTGCGGCCGCCGCCCAAGCCCGCGCG
>MDTD01107102.1_pt1 | contig 37742 bp, 42 predicted proteins | sample 811221 | NCBI WGS metagenome assembly MDTD01 (sample SAMN05326646, study PRJNA326480) | marine metagenome | isolation source: seawater | place: Pacific Ocean: South West | collected 2011
CCATAAAGATAAGATCTTTTATATTTTTTATTTTTTTTTAAATGCTTTTTTATAGCATTTAAGATTTCGTTTTTATTATAATTTACATCAATTACATTTTCACCTCTTTCTCTAAAATTTTGCCTTGTTCCGATATTTACGCTTGGAACACCGAGATATGATCCTTCCCTAATAGCTGAGCTTGAATTTCCCACGAGACAACTTGTATTATTTATTAATCGAATGTAATCTTTATCACTAAAATTTTTGTAGAACCTCACCTTTGTGAAATTTGAAATTCCTTTATCCTTAAAAGTCCTTAGGGCCTTGCTAATTTGATCAGAGCCTGCGTCGATATTTGGCCACAACCAAATCTTTTGAATATCTAAACTACAAACTGCTTTTAAAGTATTTGTAATTTGTTCTAAACCTGAGCCATACTCAGTTGTTACAGGATGTTGAACAATAGTTAGATATGGTTTTTTTTGATCAATTTGAGATCCTAAACCCAAATTTTTTTTAAAAAAATTTTTTCCCAAATTTTTGTCAATTTTATCAATAAAATCTAAAGATGGGCAACCTACCATAAATATTTTGCTAGGGTCTTCTCCTAATTGTAGTAAATTTTTTTTAGCTTTCAAGGTGCTGGGGAAATGTATATGCGAAAGCTTGGTGATTGAATGTCTAACACTTTCATCAATGCTTCCTGTTAATTCACCGCCCTGAGTATGAACGACTGGAATATTTAAATAACTTGCGGCTATAGCTTGTGCAAGATTTTCATATCTATCTGCTACAGAAACTACGTAATCTGGTTTTAAGTCTTCAAATATGGAAGTGAGTTCAACTATTAATAATGCTGTTGATTTTGCCATACCCGAAGGCGTATCTGTTTCTACAATGTTATAAATTTTTTTATAAATTTTAAAACCATCCTTTTTTAAGATTGGACTTATATCGCCGTACTTTTGAAGAACTGCTGAACTTCCCAAAATAATAGTCAAATCAATTTTGCTATTTTTTTTTGCGGCATCTAAAAAAGAATGTATCCTTCCGTAGTTTGCCCTACTATTGATAATTGTACAAATTTTTATTTTTTTACTCAAAATCACTCCAATTTATTAAATCTTTAGCGTTTTTATCTTTAATGAGACTTTTTCCTATTATTTTTTTCATTTCATTAAAATTAATTCCAGTGCCTGGTTTTTTCAAAGTCAAGTCTCTTAACAAAATTTTATCTCCTTTACGCATACTTTTTTTCAATGCTAAACTTCTAAAGAATAGTTTTCTCATATTTTTTATTTTTTTATCAATTTTTTTATTAATTTTTAAATTATAGTATTTTTCATAAAAATTCCTAAATTCAGAGAGAATTTTTAGTTCTTTAAAAGTAATTGATGAACTTGTATCGAAACCTAAATTCTTTTTTGATTTTACGACATGCACTTCTAACAAATCAGCACCTAATGAAATAGCGCTAAGTCCTGTTAAATAATTACCACTATGATCCGAAAGGCCAACCGATATTTTATATTTTTTTTTTGTAATAATTTAACATTCCTATACCAATATTTTTTAATGGATTGGGATAAGAGCTTGAGCAATGCAGTAAGCAAATTTTAATTTTTTTTTTTTTAAAAAATTTAACTAATTGGTCCGTTTCTTTTGAAGATGACATTCCACAACTCAATATGATCGGCTTTCTTGCCTTAATTATTTCGTTAATGAGAAATCGGTTATTAACCTCTCCGGATGCAATTTTTATAGCTGGAATATTTAATTTTAAAAGTATATTAAGAGCTTTAATTGAAAAAGGAGAACTTAAAAAAACTAATTTTTTTTTTTTTGCATAATTACTAATTTCTCTCCATTGAGACTCCGTAAATTCCATTCTCTTCCAATAGTTATATCTACTTTTTAATTTAATATTTTTTTTCCTAAATTTATCTTGATTAGAACTTTCCTCAAAAGCGTAATGAGTCTGGAATTTTACAGCATCTGCTCCTGCTTTAGCAGAATAATCGATTAAGTTTTTTGCGTACTTTAATGAACCGTTATGTGACTGACCAATTTCAGCAACTATAAATGTTTTAATTTTTTTTCCTGATTGTTTATTTTTAAAATCAAAAAACATTATTGATTTATTGATACCTGTTTAGTTTTTAATAGATAGTTTAAAAAATCAATATCATGCTTATTGTCTATATTGATAAGCGTTTCTCTTATTGGAATTATTTTTATATTTGAAGTAAATTTCACTTTAGTCTTCATCAGGAAGCTTCTTTTAAAGCTATAACAAGCACCATTAAAGTTATAGAATGTAGGCGCTTGCTGTCTAGCAACAATATTTTTTGCAGATTTAATCATTAATTTTGGAACACCTTTATTTATTAGTATTTGTCTGTATGGATGTTCTTTTGGAGCAGTTTCGCTTACAGTATAAACTCCATTGTAATTTTTACTTATAAGTTTTTTTATTGTTTCCAAGATGTGTTTGGATTTTCTTAAGGGACATGTCGGTTGTACACACAAAATTATATCGTACTTTGTTTTATATTTTTTTTCACAATTTTTTAAAGCATGTTTCAAAACATCAAGATCACTCGAATATTTATTTGAATATTTTCTTGGTCTTAAAAAAGGTGACTCTAAATTAAATTTAGAGGCAATATTAACATACTTTTTACTATCAGTAGATAAAATTACTTTATCTATACCTTTTATTTTTTTTAAACATTTATATGCTATTTCAATCAGAGTTTTCCCATTCAATTTTCTAATATTTTTATCTTTAACTGAAATACTCCCAGCCCTGGCAGGTATTACTGCTAATATTTTTTTTCCATTTATCATTTTTTAAAAAATTCGTTTATTTTTTTTATAATGTAATTTTGAGTTTTTTTTTTTCATACCATACCAAATAGGTATATCAATAAAACTGTCATATGAGTTAATAGCATTAAGAAATTGGTTTCTTTTAAATTTGAATTTTTTTACATAATAAGGTTGTATATGCACAGGTGGAAAAGAAAGTCTTGTGTCAATTTTATGTTTACTTAAAAATTTAATGAGTTTACCTCTAACTTTTTTTTTTACTTTTATCGAATACATATACCAACTCGGTTGGGTCGAATAATGTGGGATAAATGGAGGAGTAATATTTTTATTTTTTTTCAACTCCTTTGTGTAAGTTTTTGCTAACTCATTTTTTTGTTTGATAATTTTATTTATTTTTTTTAATTGCGTAATACCAATTGAAGCACATATATCTGTCATTCTATAGTTATTGCCTAAAACTATGTGATTGTATCTTTTGTCTTGTCCTTGATTTCTTATTACCTTTAATTTTTCGTAGATTTTTTTATTATTAGTTGTTACCGCTCCACCTTCACCAGTTGTAATGTTTTTATTAGCAAAAAAACTAAACGAATGGATATCTGCTTGTGTGCCAACTATTTTTTTTTTATATTTTGCCCCAAATGACTCTGCACTATCTGATATAAAATATATTTTGTATTTTCTGCCCAATTTTTTAAATTTTGCGTAATCAACAGGTGTTCCCTTTAAGTCGACTGTAATAAAAGCCTTAGTTTTTTTTGTTATTTTTTTCTCAATATTTTTTACTGTTACATTAAAGGTATCGGGATCATTATCACATAAAACTAATTTTGCCCCGTTATATAAAACTACATTCGAGGTTGATATATAAGTCAGACTTGGCACAATTACTTCATCACCTGGGCCAATGGATAATGCCTTCAAAATTGCATCTAAAGCTGAGGTCCCATTATTTACTGCAACAGAATATTTTGACTTTGTTAAAGTGCATATTTTTCTCTCAAATTCTTTTACTTTTTTTCCCATTGTGATCCAGCCAGATTTAATAGCTTTATTGACCGCTTTTGTTTCTTCCTGGTTAATTAATGGCTTTGCAATAGGTATTGGGGAAATCATAAGAGTGTTTTAAGAAAAATAAGTTTTATTAATTGTTTCTATGCTTTTTTTTAATTCATCTTTAATTGCATTTCTAGACTCCAAACAAATAATCACTTCATTTTTAGATTTTGATTTAAAGTCTTTAATTAGCTTTATAGCCTCAAGTTGCCAGCTTCCCTCAATTACAGGAAGGTGCTCATCTTTAAGTCCATTATTTTCTGACATATGAATTTCAAAAATCCTATCTCCATACAATTTAATATATTTTTCTAAGAATTTAAATTTATCAAAGTTTTCAATTCTGCTTGTAATATTTAAGTGACCAAGATCTAATAAAAGTCCAATGCTATCAGGTAACCTTTCCATTAATTCTTTTATTTCAACTAAGTTACAAAAAAGCGATAATTTTTTAGAAGAAGCAGGAAACAAATTTTCAACGGCTAATTTAGTCTTGGTTCTACTAAATTTCTCACTTATCTCATTTAAAAACTTTGCAGAGTTTGTAATTGCTTTCTCATAAGATAAGCCTTTATTATCAAATTCGAACATTCCATTATTTATGCGGCTTGCATTTGACAAATAACCTGCGTGAATAGCGTAAACTTTTGAATTTGAAATTTTACATAAATCTAAAGAAGATGATATTAAATTTTTACAACTTTCTTTCACTTTATCTTTATCGCTTGCTATATTTAAAACAAAGTTTTTTTTTTGAGGAGGAAAGTAGTTATGAATATTAAATTCAATGCCCTTTTCTAAGTATTTTTTAAAAATTTTAGATAATTCATTAGTATTTTGATATTTATGAGGGGCTGACATTTCAATATATTTTACGTTTAGTAAAATACAGTTTTCAATAGCTTGTTCTACTGAAGAATTTTTAAAACAGCTAGAAGATAAATAGCAAGACATATAGATCGATTAAACTCTAACTTTTTTTCCAAGCTTTGAAGACTTGCAAGTAGCTAAAATCAATTTCATAGTTTTGACACTATCGTCAAAAGTTGCGATAGATTTAGTTTTTTTGCTGATACAAGAAAAAAAGTGTTTAAGTTCTTTTATATAAATAGAATTAGGGTCATTAAAAAAATTTTTAAATATTTTTGTTTTTTTATTTTTAGAATTGTAAAAAGTCACCTCTTGTTTATAAAAATCACAAGAGATATTTCCATTTATTCCTTTTATTTCGAAATCCTTTCTATGCTTCCTACCAAACATGTCAGTATGAAGTGAAGCAATCAACCCAGATTTAAATTTAAGTATCATCTCGGACACGTCATCAGCTTTGACCTGTAGATTTGAAATTTTTGAATTAAAACCGATAACTTCTTTAAAGTCACCAAAAATAAAATGCATAATATCAAACAAGTGACTTTGGTCTAATATTGATCCTCCACCCATACTCTTTTTTGCCATATAAAAATTTCTATAATTTTCCCAGGGATGCCAATCTGGCAAATATTCAGAAAACTCACCCCTAACATATAAAACTTTTCCGATAGATTTTTTTTTAATTAAATTTTTGACTTTTTCAATCATTGGATTGAATCTAAATATATATGCGATCATAAAAAATACTTTATTTTTTTTCAAAATCTTTTCTAACTTTTTGCTTCCTTGCAAATTATTACATAAAGGTTTTTCCATTAGTATATGAATATTATTTTTTGCTAATAAAATACCTTGTTGAATATGAAAATTTGTTGGAGAGCAAACTATACTCGCAAAGAACTTTTCTTTTTTTAACAATTTTTTTAAACTTAATGATGTTGTAGAAATTCCCAATTTCTTAACTTGATTTAATCTATCTGTTCTAGGGTCTAAACCAGTAATTTTTTTTGGGTTAAAACCAATTTTAATTAAATTTTTAATGTGCCTTTTTCCAATGGAGCCACAGCCTAAAATTAAAATATTCATTATTATTTTTATTGAATTGAAACGAATTCTTCTTATCTATAAATGTGAAATAAATCTATCAAAAACTTTACCGTCACAAGGTCCCAAGTAGTAATTTATTAGTTCATTTTTATGTCTGGTATCAGTGTTCAAACTTTCTAAATTAATTACCCTTTCAATTTCATTTGCATTATCTACTTTAATGGTCGCATTTTCAAAATTTCCTGTAAATAAGTAGCTTTTTTCTAAGTCATTAATCGGTTCAAATTTTGGCTCGATTACATCTTTATTCATGAGTATCGCCTCGGAAATAATAGTGCTATGGAAAACAAATATTTTTTTACTTTTTGAGATTAGTAATTGAGCATTATCTGTTTCTGATTTTAGTGAAATATTTGGACCCAATTTGGTGTCGTATTTTTTAAGAAGCGGTTGAAGGTACTGATACTTATGTTGATTTTTTTTCATCTTTATTAAAAATTTTTTATCATAGAATTTATTAGCTACTTTGATAAAATTTATGTGAAATTGTTCTACTTTATTTAAAATATCTAATCTTTGACTTATCTCCTCAGGTATCCCGTTCAATTTATCCTTAGCTGATGAAAAAAATAATCCAGCTTCATAATTTATCTGTTTTTTTTCTGAATATTTTTTTAATATTTCATCAGATTTAGTTGATCCGATATGTTCGCAATTACCTCTAATCCCTTTTACACCTAAATAAAAATGTTTTTGCTCCTTTGAATAAAATAATATTTTTGATCCATTGAATTTTGTCCTTATATAAAAATTTTTAACAATGAAATTTTGATGTCCTGGTGGGCTAACTGTTTCTTTCATGTATACAATACAATTGATGTTCATTATTTTAGCTGCTTCAAATAAATCATAAATGTAGCTGTAAACAAAATTTTGGCAAAAAATAGTAATCGATTTATTAAAAAATTTAAAAACAGATAAAAATTTTACTAAAAATTTTGTAATTTTTTTTTGATTTTCAGTATAATCTTTCACCGTTTCCCAAAATGAATAATTAGAAAACTTATTTAATTTTTCAGTTTGCTTTAGTGTCATAACTGGTATTCGATCTATTTTTTGTGTGGGCAATCCATAAAAATTATTAAATATTATTTTTAAAATTCTTATTGAAATTTCTATTGAATAAATATTTTTTTGTTTATTATGAGAAATGATAAAATCTAATTCATTTTTTACTGTTAAAGCTTTTGTATTAAGTAATATTTTACAGTTTTTATTAAATAAAATTTTTTTAAAATTAGGGATAATTATAAAAAGTGCTAATAACCTTGGTAAATTTAAAACAATTAAATAATATGAAATCGAATGGTAAATTTTCAGCAAGAGAGAATACATTGTTTGATTATATATACCTGTTAGTTTGAGTAATCCTTGTCATTGGCTTATTGTAAAATCCTATTCTAACACCAGCTGATAAAAATCTCATTATAAGATCTAGATCATTAACTCGATTAATTTTTTTTCTCCAGCATTGATTATTATATTTGAAAAATTTTAAATAAGATTTATAAAGCCAGGTTGAATGTCCGCCGATATTTGTATCTTTATATTTAGATTTTGTTTTTAAATTATCAAAATATTTACTTACAAGTTTTTGGCCTTTATCAATTTTCAATTTTCCATCAATTATAACCTCATTGCTAGCGGATATCATTTCAAAACTATTTTTTTCTGCGAAATCTAACATTTCCTCTAAGTGGTTTTCACTCATCCACTCTTCATCATCATCTAATCTTGCGATCCATTCGCCTTTAGCTTTTTTTAATGCAAAATTTGCAGCCCTAACTTCACCAGCCATCCATATATTTTCTTTATTTATAGGCATTGGTTTATATTTATAAGAAATATTGAAAAATTTGATTTTATGATTGTTTAGTTCTTTTATTTTCAATTCAGTATCATCTGTACAACGATCACCAATTACAATTAATTCATAGTCTTTAAATTTCTGTTTAAGAACACTTGGTATAGCTTTGGTGAGAAGTATTGAACTTCTATTGTAAGTGGGAATGTAAATTGAAATTTTAGGATTTCTTTTATCTTTTGCAAAAATTAATCTATTTATATACAGAAAAATTCTTTCAAATAGTGAATATTTTAAACTTATTAAACTTGAAATTACATAATTAAAGTATTTGTTATCTGTTTTTGATAAAAAAAAATCTAAACTATTCATTTATAATTTTAAATACGTTATATCTATCATGGTTACTTAATACCCATTTATTAATTAAATTTGCCTCATGTATTAATTTTTTTTTATTTTGGGTCAAAAATTTATTTATATAATTATAAATATTTTTTTTTTCTGCGCCGTAAGGATATTTTGGAAATCTGTTTAATTTATAATCACCTAGTAAACTTAAAGAAAATATCTGAGCATCAATAATATCTTTTTTATTGGGCTGTTTTATTTTATTTAAATTTTCCAAAACTTTTAAAAGTTGTTTTCTATCTTTTGCAAACTTTACAAACGGGAAACTTGAAAATGGAGAAGGAAAACAACAGATTACTTTTTTACCATTAGTTCCATACTCTAAAGTAGATGAGCTTCTAGCAGAAATTATATAATCAGAGTATTTTTCTACTTCGATATTTGTCATATCATTTGGCCATAATCTTATATTTTTTAAATTAAGACTATAAAATATTTTTTCACAAGTTATTTTTTCACCGTACAATTTCTCTCCCGGGTGAGGTTTTAAGATCCAATTAATATTTTTAATTTTATCAACTCTTTTTAAAGTGAATTCAATCCAATCAACATAATTACTAAATGGATTTTTTCCGTATCCTGAAGGATAATCTGTCCAACAATTAGCAAATATTATTGCTATCGGATTTTTATTTTCTATTCCTAATTGACTCAAAAATAATTTTTTTCTTTTAATTTTATTCTTCTTATTTTGATGAATACCAAATACAGTTAATTCTCCATCTTTACCTGATTTCAATTTTTTCATATATTTTTTACTTTGAGTGGACAGTAATTTTTTTTTTTTAAAATTAAGTTTTTTGATGTCACTCAAATATAGAGCATCATCAAATGGTTCTAACATTTTCTTAAATTGATCTATTTTTTTTATTATAATATGTCCGTTATAATAATTGGTAAAATAAACTGGAATATTTTTTTTTAACATCATCCAAATAAGTGTGGAATATCTTATTGTGATTTGATGACTTAAAATTGCAGTATTTATTGAATTTCTATCTAAAAAACTTTTATAAAAATCTAAATAAAATAAAGTTTTTGCTAGAAAAAATTTATAATTTACTTTTGACCCTTCAATTTTTCCAATAGCATTTTTTTTTAATATCTCATCATAAAAATAAAATGCCGGAAAACCTCCAGGTAATTTTAAGTTATAAAGAAAATTATCTGTAATATTTTTTTTATTGAGTATTTTGTTAGCTTTTAATTTATATTTTAATGGGATTTTATCTGGCAATATCTCTTCGTTACTATAGCCTAAATTTTTTAGAATTTTTTTTGTACTTTTGTTAATTTTATCAAGTCTCAACAAACAAGTTCTTGAGCCATATTTTTTTTCGATTGCTGGTTTAATTATAGCCATTCTTATCCAATGAACTGGATTATCCCACATACACTCAATAAGTATCTGGCTTTTTTTATCATTCGTAAATTTTATTTTAGTCTCTTTAAATTTACGTTCATTAATAAACTTTATAATTGAAGGAATTTTTTTTTCTTTTAATTTTTCATTTTTGAATTCATTCATTTTCAATTTTAAGAATTTAAATATTCTTAATGTTATTATTAATTTAAAAAGTGTAAAAATTTTTCTCATGATTTTTATTAAATTTTTATGAATTTATTGAAATATTTTTTCGGGATAGTTCGCAGTCTAGGAATACCAATATCTATATTGATAGCTTTTTTTCCTAATAATTTTGCATTAACCATAGCCATACTTTCACAACCTACTACATGAGTAGAAGAATTTATGCTTTTGATAAGATCATTATTATTATCAAGTAATATTTTTTTTTTCTTATTTATAAATTTTTTGTATTTATTAGCGGACTCTCTGGGGTGATTCCTAATTAAAATTGATTTTATTTTCTTTTTAGGAAAAAAAACATCTATTTTTTTAAGAAATTTTCCAAATAATTCTGGACCTGTAAAATCAATTTCAGGATTAATTCTATCTTTTCTTTTGAAATAACTAGATGTAAATAAAATCTTAATATCTAATGATTTCTTTTTACTTTTTTTTCTTTTAGTTTTAATTTCTTTCCAAAATGGATTCCTTAAATATTCAATTTTGTTTTTTTTAAATATTTGTTCAGCTTTTTTTTTTGCATAAATATCACCAGTGACAATTTTATCAGGGAGAATAGTTTTTTTATTTTTTCGAGAAAATCTTTTTTTATAATTTACCCAGTGATCGATAAATGACTTAGTTGTTATATTCTTTTTTTTTGCTGCAGTTATTACATTAAGCTCTAAATTACTTTTAATAGAGGTTCCTGTTACTACAAGATCACTTTTGGATAGTGCGTAATTAAGATTTGTTTTTTTTAAATTCTTAAACCGTCTTTTAAATATTTTTTTGGCTGGCCCGCCTAAAAAAGGAAAAAATTTAAATTTACCACTTTTAAGCCAAGATGATACTATTTCAGAGCCGCCGGCATCGTGACAAGCAACAGTTATTCTTTTTAATTTTTTTCTTTTTAAATTAAATTTGCCCATACCTTTTTGAAGGCATTAATAATTTTTTTAATATCTTGTTTATTAAAATTATATTTACACATCTCTATACCCAGAAAGTACTTGTCATTAAATTCCTCGGCTACTGGACATATCCCTTTTTTATAATTGTAATTTTTTTTATTCAGTGACCATGGAAAACCTTCTTTCCCATATCCAATTTTTTTTTGATATAATGGTAATGTATGTAAGTTTATATATTTGCTCATCAACGCAGGAACACCTTCAGCAACCAAAGCATTAAAAATTATTTTCTTTTTGATATTTATTTTATTTTTATCTAGGATAATTGGGTAAACATAAAAAACATTCTCAAATTCATAATTTGTTTTCGGTAATATTAATCCTTTTAAATTTTTTAAACCTCTTGTGAGTTGTTGAGCTGCTTTTATTCTTGTCTTTAGTAAATTTTTGAGTTTTTTAAATTGTTGAATACCTATAGCAGCTTCAATCTCACCTAACCTATAGTTGTGTCCTATCATGTTGGTCAATTCGTCTTTCTTATCCTCTAAAACTGTTTCTGCGTGATTTCGTAAAAGCATCATTTTTCTAGCTAGTTTATAGCTATTTGTAATTGCAATACCTCCTTCTCCTGTATGAATATGTTTATGATAATTTAGACTAAATCCACCTATGTCTGAAAAAGTGCCTGAATATTTTTTTCCTTTGTAAACTGATCCTATAGCTTGCGCGCTGTCGCTAATAACTTTAAGACCGTGTTTTTTTGCAATTTTATTTATTGAGTTCATGTCTGCAGATTTTCCGAAAATATCAACAACTATTATTGCTTTTGTTTTACTCGAGATCTTTTTTTCAATTTTTTTTGGATCTAAACAAAAATTTTTAGGATCAATATCTACAAAAACTGGGATTGCATTCCAATGCAAAATAGCTGACGCTGTAGCTGTCATTGTCCATGGGCTTACAATTATCTCGTCTCCAGGCTCAATATCAAGACTGCCTACAGCAATTGAAATTCCTGATGTCCATGAGTTTACGGTAACTGCATATTTTACATTGAAAAATTTTTTTATTACTTCCTCAAATTTTCTTACAAATTTGCCACCAAAGAATTTTTTACTTTTAGATGCCTCAAAACCTGATAATACCCCAGATTTTAAAACCTCGGTAGCAGCAGCAATTTCCTCCTTGCCAATTGTTCTATAAGTTGAAAATTTTGACTTAATTAATTTTTTCCCACCATAAACTGCTAGTTTTTTTTTCATAGATTTTCAATCTTATCAATAATTTTTGAAGTATTTAATACTATTTTATCATTTATAAGTATTTTTTTATTTTTCTTTAAATTGTTGAAAATGCTCTCATAAACATTTTGTTGATATTTGTTCATATTTGTCTTTTTTTTTTCCGTAATTCTATTGTTTAATTTTTTCACAATTATTTTTGAATTATTTATTAAACCGATTTTATTCTCTTTTTTTTTAAACCATATGTCACAAATATTTTTTTTCTTTTTTTTGCTATAGAAGAAACATTCATTTTTTTTAAACTTAATTTTAAAACTTGGATTCTTAAAATCCTTTTTTAAAAGTTTAATTTGTTGAATATTCCCAAAAATACTTATCATTAAACAGATAAAATGCGAGGCATTATTTCTTAATCCTCTATTATAGTATACTTCGGAATATCTAAAATTTTTAATTTTAACAAAATTGAATAGAGATAATAGATCTTTCTGATATTGCCTTATATAATTCACAAATATCTTTATTTTATTTTTTTTTGCTAATTTGAAAATTTTATTCGTTTGATAAAAATTAACACCTACTGGCTTCTCAATTACAATATTTTTAACAAACTTTTTTTTTTTTTGAATTTTTACTATTTCTTCAAATACCTTTAAGTGGGTATTTGTAGGAGAGCTTATTATCACTAAACTTGGATTAAGTGCTGAAAAGGCTTTTTTTATACTATCGTATGTTGGTAAATTAAATTTTGTCTCAAAAATTTTCCTTATTTTATATTTTTTTTCAACCGCACCAATCAAAGCAAATTTATTATTAAGCATCAACGCTTTTGCATGACTGTGTATTAAATATTTCTTTTTTATATCATAGTTAAATCCAATATTCCCTAATCCAATAATTAACGCTTTATTTTTCATCCCAACCTCTATTTATGAGATAATTTTTGTCTCTAAGACCTTTAGTGCGGACAGTTAAAAGATCCTTTTTTAATTCTTCTTTTTTTTTAAAAGAATTAAATTTTTCTATTTCTTTAAAAAACCATTTTTCTGTTACACCTAACCAATTTAAAAACAAACCGATATCTTTTGGTTTAGTATTTTTATATTTTTTAATTATTTTAAATCCTTTAGATCGGGAAATTTTTTTTAGGCGTATTTCTCTTGCACAATGATCGTATACTTTTGAATATCCATGCTTTAAATATTTTATATAGTCATGAAGTCCGTTATAGTGATTGCAATCTATATCATTGAAATAATCAAAAGTTCTAGATTGTTTTGCAGAAAAATAATTATATTTTTTTTTCATTTTTTTATGTTGTAAAAGACTATCCCATTTAATGAAATTATTTAGATAAATGCCTCTGACACCTACTTTTTGAATTTCCTCATCAGACGGGTAAATAAAATTTTCTAAATCCTTTTTTTTCAATCCTTTGTATCCAATAAAATCTTCTGCCTCATAGCCCATTAAATCGTGTTCTTTTCTATATTTTCTTGTCATTTCCACATTTTCATTATGAGAAAACATTCCAACCTGATCCACACCTTGGTGAGCGCCCCAAATAATTAATGGTATATTAAGTTTACATGCCATCTTTACTGGAAATACTGTTTGGCCGGCAATACAATGCCAATATATGCTTCCAAGCCTCCTTATTGTTGCTTTTGTAATTTTTTTAATTATCTGTGGCTTTACTGTAAGAGTAATTAAAGAACACCCTATTAACGATCTTAATTTAGATAAATTTTTATGAGAATAAATAGTGTTATAATGCTTGTTATAATTAACTAAAAGAGGATTTAATCCCAAAATATTTTTAACGTAATCAACTATAAAAAAAGAGTCTTTAGCTCCAGTAACTGGCACTATACAATCATGCTTGTCACCAGAATTTCTCTTATAATCTTTAACTATTTGTTTTAATTTTTTTTGTTTAATTTTCCAATTTATCTTAAATTTTTCATCGTGTATTTGGCAACCGCTACAGACTCCAAAGTCATCAAATGTCAAATTTAATGGATGATTTGAGGGATAAACACATCTTTTACAAATCTTTGACTTCATGGTTAAGCTTTTAATCTTCCACTTAAATCTACTTGATGTGAGTGATAATTATTTTTATTTTCAAATCTTACCGATTTTTTTCCATAAATTTCAAAAATTTTCTTTTTAATAAGTTTTACACTGTGCTCATAATGATGCAGATAATTGCCGATACCAAATCCACTTATATCCTGATCAAGAACTTTGATTATATGATTAAAGTTACCGTACCCCCCACATAAAATTATAGGAATATTTATAAATTTTTTGTATTTTTTTAAAAAACTTATTTCAAAACCTTTGCCGGTACCATCCTGGTCTATTGAATTGATAAGTATTTCACCTGCTCCCTCATCCTGTATTTTTTTAAGGTGATCAAGAATGTCTTCACTATTTTTTTCTGTTCCTGAGTGTTTATAAAAAAAAAATTTGCCTTTTTCTTTTTTTATATCTAAAGAATAAACAATAGCTTGTGAACCAAATTCATGCGAAGATTGTCTTATCAAATTTTTATTAATTTGTGTTCCAGAATTTAAAACGACTTTATCAGCTCCATTTTTAATAATCTTTTCTACTTGACGTATATTATCTATGCCGCCTCCGGCCGCTAAAGGAGTTTGACAGTCTCTTGTCATTTTTTTTAAATTTTCTATAAGAAAATTTTTTTTTGTAATTGAATTTTTTATATCTAAAAGTATTATTTCATCTATACCCCAATTATTCATATAATCTATAGCTATCTTTGGATCCCCAATAGGTAGGTATCTTTTAAAATTGTAACTCTGAACAACTTTTTTATTCAATATATTTATTATAGAAATAAATCTAGTTCTAGCCATGCTATCAGGTATTGTAATTTTTTGAAAATTCCAAAAAATTTGATATTATTGTTTTTCCTTTTTCTTGGCTTTTTTCTGGGTGAAATTGAACTCCAATAATATTTTTAAAATTGAATGAAGAAATAAAATTTTGTGAATATTTTGTCTTTGTAATTGCAAGTTTTTTATTATTTATGTCTGTAAAAAAACTATGATCAAAATATAACTCTGAAAAATTTGATATTTTTTTAAAAATTAAATTTTTTTTTAATATATTTATTTTTGACCAACCTACATGAGGAATACTAAAATTTTTACTTTTCCTAATTTTTTTAACTTCTCCTTTAATAATGTTTAGTCCTGCTGTCTCTTGTATTTCATAAGATTTCGAAAGTAGGATTTGCATGCCTAGACATATACCTAAATAAGGTTTTTTTTTAACCAATAATTGGTCTTTTAAAAAATTTTCAAGATTTAGTTTTTTTAGGTTTCTCATAGCTTGAGGAAAGGATCCAACTCCAGGAAAAATTATTGCATTACTTTTTGAGATCTCTTTTTTTTTGTTCGTAAAAATATAATCTATTTTCAAATAATCTAATATATTTAGTACAGACTGTATATTTCCCAAGTAGTTATTTAAAACTGCTATTTTCATTTTACTTGAAAATTTGGAATCCACTTATTAGATTTCTTTTTAAACAATTTTTTATTTACTATTGTATCTAAATATTTATCAAATTGTTTTTTATTTATTTTGGCATATTTACAAAATTTAAGAATATATTTTTGACTACAAGCTCCATCATATTTTTTTACAATCTTTATTGCTTCTTCTCTAGTTAAAAAACCTTGATGAATAGCCTCTATTACTTGATCTGTTACGTGACCGAACCCAAATTTTAGATACTTTAAATATTGATTTACTAATCTAATGTCATCATCTACACCGGTAAAACCCCATAAATCTCCTGTGTTAATCGGCTTATCTGTTCTTTTTTTAAAACCTTTATTTATTGCAAACTTTGCATTTTTATATCCATACCAGTCTTTAATATAATATCCTAAATAAATAATCTTGAGATTATTTCTGGAGATGTTTTTTAAAGAAGGATAGTTATAAAAAAAATAATCAGATTTTTTCTTAAATTTAAAACCTAGGCTTAAAGGTCCGCCTTTAATTGTATTTCCTTTTCTTATTCCAATTGCATTACCTGTTAGCTCACCGTGTTTTTCTCCTATTGTGTGAGCAGGATTTTCACCATAAAACATTAACGGAATTCCATAAGATATAGCTATATGCACTGGTGCGGCGTACAAAGCCATTTCTGAAGCTTTCATCATATTTCCATGTTTTTTCAGACAAAATCTGTAAAGTTTTTTCCACACTACTGGGTCCAAACTTATTATGATTACATCAAACCCTTTTTTTATTAGATTATCCATATTAGCAGCTCCAATACTTGTAAGTTGTTCTGGTGGGTAGCTGTTGCAGACTAATAATGGGTTCATTTTTAAAACATCTCTAACGTAAAATGCTTGTCTATAACTATCTTTACCAGCGCTTACTGGAATAATACAGTCATAGTTAGAGTTAGTTTTATTTTTTCTTGCCCACTCTTTAATAGATTGTATCTCTCTATTTTTTTTTTCCCATTCATATTTTTTATACTTAAAATCTAATTTTTTGGAAGACTCATATACACATACATAACATTTACCATTTTTATCAAATTTTATGTTAGGCCTTGTTGATGGGTTTAGACATGTTTTACAAAATTTAATCATTTAAAAATATTTATTACTTTTTTTAGTTTAGATTCATCCATAATTTGCCAATATTTTCCGCCAATCTTAATATTTTTTTTATAATTATCTTTTTTAATTACCTCTATTGCTTTTGAAATTAATTTAACTGAATCCAAATACACGGCTATTCGCACATCAAAATAATCTTTACATTTTTGAATATTTACTGTCTTTGAACAAATAATAGGTCCTTGATCAATCTTTTTGGTCATCAAGTGACAAGTATTTCCTACTTTATCTTTATTATACAATGCCCATTCTACACAATTACAACCTCTGTAATAAGGCAACAAACCAGGATGACAATTCAATATACCAATTTTCGGAGCATGTAATAATTGATTTTTTATTATTCTAGGAGAAGAACAGCTAATGAGTAGATCAATTTTTTTTTTCTTAACTAAATTTACTAATTTACTATTGTTGTGGTTAGAAAAAAAATAAGACTTAATTTTTTTGTTATATTTGATTTCAGAAACTCTGTTTTTTGTTCTTTGTTTCCATATCATTTTTGCTTTAGGGTCATTTTTCTTATCAAAAGCTATAAACTCTATTTTGTTTTTTTTTAAAATCTCTCTTATATTTCTTTTTAATAGAGGATTTTTTTTTGTTGATAAAAGGGCTATTTTTAAGTTTTCTTTTTTATTAAGGGCCATGAAACTGGTGTACCTTTTGATATATTTTTTTTGATAGTCTTCCCAAGAATTTTTTTAAAAAATTTTGGTTGTAATCCAAAACCAGGTCTTATTATTCGCACATTTTTTTTAGATATAATCTCACCTTTTTTTAAATTTTTTGTAAAATATATTGAACGTCTAAACTTTAACGAGTTTATTTCTGATTTTGAAGGACCATAAGCTACAGATCCTAGTGACTCCCAAACATTAAACGACTCATCCACTAAATTTTTAAGTTCATTTGGTTCAATAGAAAAATCAGAGTCAACTCCACCGTCTGATCTTTTTAAAGTAAAATGTTTTTCTATTAAAACTGCTCCATGTGCAACTGCAGCTAAAGATGTTCCTATACCTTTTGTATGATCTGACAAACCAACATCGCACTTAAAGCTTTTTTCTAAATCAGGAATTGTTGTAATGTTACTATTTGCATTCGTAGCTGGATATTCACTAGTACATTTCATCAATATAAATTTTTTACAACCGTTTGACTTTAATACTTTTACAGCTTCTTGAATTTCTTTTTTTGAGGCAAGACCAGTTGATATAATTACTGGTTTTTTAGTTAAAGCTACCTTTTTTATCAAAGGTAGATGAGTATTTTCAAATGATGCAATTTTATATATTTGAACTTTTAAGCTCTCTAAAAAATCAACTGCTGTTTCATCAAAAGGAGTGCTAAAAAAAATTATACCTAATTGATCACATTTTTTTTTGATCTTTGCGTGCCATGCCCAAGGAGTGTAGGAGGTTTTATATAATTGATAGAGATTTTTTCCGTACCATAAACTTTTTTTATCACTTATGTAAAAATCTTTTTTATTTGAATTTATTGTCATTGTATCAGCTGTATATGTTTGTAATTTCAACATTTTAGCGCCGCTCTTCGCAGCAGCCTCGACAATTTTAAGCGCTCTATCTAATGATTGATTATGATTTCCTGACATCTCCGCAACAATTATTGGTCTCGTAGTCTTGCCAATTTGAATATTTTTTAATTTAATCATATTTGATAAATTCAACTTGAGATATTAATTTATTATTTTTAAGATAAGCCTTATTAAACATTATTTTAAATTTGCCAAAGTTTAAATAAGCTTTTGGATAAAGTTCACCATCTAACATTCTTATCATATTGTAAACTTCTGTGATATTTTTCGCATAAGATAAATCATTTTGAGATAAAGTTCTTCTTTTAAAGGTAATAGATTTACCTTTTTGTTTTTTTGGAACTATATTGTTTTTGACTATACTTTTAATCATTAAAATTGAAATTTTACCAATACGAGCAAATATTTCTGTAGCTGTCCCTGCTAGAGAATATTTTTTTTTTAAATAAATTGGACCACAGTCTATTTTTTCCGCACATTTGATACTTGAAAGTTTAGAATACTTGTAACCTCTCATTATTAAATTTTGAAGTGGAGACCCTCCTTTACCAAAGGGTAAATCTGTCATATGAAAAACTATACATTCATAATTTCGGTAAATTTTTTTAGGTACAAAAAAATTCCAATGAAGAATAAATATTTTTTCTGGCCTAATTTTTTTAATATTTTTTAAATTGAATTGATTTTCATTTTTGTAAAAATAAAATTTACAGTTTTTAATTTTTAGAGATTTAAAAACTTTATTACACCAGGGTCTGTTTCCAACAATGAGAAATTTTTTAACCATTCTTTATTCGTTAATATTTCTTACTATTTCAAACGCCTCGGCTTCCTCGACTCCTATGGTAGCGCCTCTCCACTTTGCTAAATATTTAACAGCGTTATATGATCTTGGATGTGGCCACTGTCTCATCTCAGAATTGTAACATTTTAAAGCTTTTATCTTTTTTTTTAAAAAACCTGTAACGTTTTCAAAATGATTAGGGTTAAAGACATTTTTTTTCTTAGTGCTGAATTTCCATTCAGTACTCGATGGAACCTCAAAGGCTAATATTTTTTTTACGGGGCTTTTGTTCTGTGGACGTGTAGCTGTAATACATGCCTCATGAGTTATTTTATGGTCTATATTTAAATCTGAATGGTTATGAGTTAAAATTATATTTGGTCTAAAAATCTTCACAAATTTTTCAATGCTTTTGACAACATCTAGTAAATCAACTGAGTCCATTCTGTTATCAGGAAAATTACAAAATTCTACTGATTTAGCTCCTAAAATTTTTGCTGCTTTTTCTGCCTTTAGTTTATGTTTATTTAAGTCTTTTTTTCTTTTATGAAAGTTTCTTTTTCTATCTCTTGCAGTAAGTCCCTCTGCCATAATTAAGATATTAACTTTGTGTCCCTCTTTAGACCATTTGGAAATGCTGGCTCCACATCCAAGAACTTCATCATCCGGGTGTGCCGCAATAATTAATATATTTCGTTTCATTAATTTATTCTTCTTTTAAAATAGTAAAATCGATTTTTATAATAACATTCAAAAGATAATGCTTCAAAAATTTTTTTAGAAGCAATGTTATTTTTAACAACTTTTGCATAAACTTCTTTTAATTTGATTTGTTTTTTAATTTTATTAATTGCTTTATTTAAAATTTCTTTTCCGTAACCTTTTCGTCTATATTTTTCATCCACAGAGTAAGTTATCAAATTTTTATTTTTAACTTTATCTAATCTTACTTGACCAATAAATTTGTTTTTAATATAGAAAATGTACATCTTACAATTTTGATTATTCAGCTTTTTATTAAACCATTTTTCATGCTCAATAAAACTAATTTTCTTTTTTCTTTTAGAAATTTTTCTAACAGAAATGTCATTCGCCCACTTTAAAAGTTGTTTTTGATCTTTTTTTTGGGCTAATCTGGAAAAAATTTTATTTATTTTTTTTTCTTTTTTTCTTAACATTTAATTTCGACAACAAATTAGAAATTTTTTTATCTTTACTATTTATTTGAGACATAATTTGTGCCGACTTCTCGGGAGCATGCTCGAAGGCTAACCTGAGAATGTCCATCCAATTTGAGTTATTTTTTGATCTTATTTGCTCAATTTGGTCGATTAATCTTAAATATTTGTTATTCTTTTTTTTCAAAAATCTATTTTATATTTTTTTAGTATATCTTTACCCTTAGAAAATGAGCTGAAATCAACAATATCCTCTGTTTCCAAGGTTATCTTAAATTTTTCTTCTAAAGAAGAAACTAATGTCATATGTCCAATGGAATCCCATTCAGGAATTTGGTTGTACTCAAGTTTTTCTAATTCAGTTTTCGCATCAAGTCCTAATGCTTCTTTGAAAGTATCTTTATAGTTACTTAAGTTGCTCATAATTTATTGAAATTTTACTTACTATATTTCCAACTGTTAATCCATAAGTTTCTTTTAAATAATCATAAGTTCCTGCCTTAGAATAGAAATCTTTTGCGCCAAATGAAATTAATTTAGGTGAACTATTTATTTTTGAAAGCTCTTCAGATAATGCACTTGAAAGTCCACCGATTAAATTATGTTCCTCAATACTAATTAACATCTTTGAATGCTTAACCGTTTTTTTTATAACTTCTTTATCAATTGGTTTAATCGTGTGCATATCAATTACGCCAGCTTTGATATTTTTTTTCTCTAGTTCTTCAGAAACTTGTAAAGCTAAATAAGTTGATGGACCGCTTCCAAATATAGTTATATCAGAAATTTCTTTTATTATATTGCCTTTTCCTATTTCAAAATTAGTTTCATCGTTATAAACAATAGGGCAATTACTTGATCCAGTTAATCTAATGTAAACGCTATTTTTATATTTCATTGACTCTTTAAGAAGATATGAAAGACTTCCACAATCAGCTGGAGAAATTATTGCTATGTTAGGTATTGACCTTAAAATTCCCAAATCCTCGATAGAGCAATGAGTAAAGCCAAGTGGGCCCAATGCTAAACCGCTAGCTAATCCTACCATTACAACCTTATATTTCATATATCCTAAATTAACTTTAATTTGTTCATTGCATCTTGAAGTTTGAAATGGAGCAAAAGTAGTTGTGATTACATCTAATCCTTCATCATTTAAACCAGTGGCTATTCCAATCATATTTTGTTCTGCAATACCAATATCTAAATAATTATTAGGATAGCTTTTTTTAAACCTATCTAATCCAGCAGATGTTGAAACATCAGCTGATACAATGTGAAGGTTTTTAAAATCTTTTATTAAATCTAATGTTAACAAACCAAATGTAGCCCTTTGACCTAAATTTGACCATAGTTTGATTTGTTTTTTATAATTATTCATTTTTATTTTCTAGTTCTTTAATGGCTTCATCAAATATTTTTTTTGAAACTACTGAGTGGTGCCACTGATTATTATTCTCGAATAGTGAAATTCCTTTGCCTTTAACTGTATTAGCGATTAAAACTTTTGGTGTATTTTTTTTATTATCTTTTTTAAATTCATTCAAAATTTCTTGATGGTTATGTCCATTAATAGTAATTGCATCCCATCCAAAGCTTTTCCATTTATTTTCAAGATTAAACGTGTCCATAATCTCCTTAGTAGAACCTGTTTGTTGAAAATTATTTTTATCTAATATTACAACCAAATTATCTAAATTATATTTGTACGCTGACATAGCTGACTCCCAAATAGCACCTTCATTGCACTCCCCGTCTCCAATTACAACATAGACTTTATTTTTTGTTTTTTTTATTTTTTTTGCTATTGCGAGACCAACGCCTATTGATAATCCCATTGCTAAACTTCCAGTAGAAAATTCAATACCTTTGTGTTTATTAATTATTGGATGACCCATTAAATCACTCCCAGACTTTTCGAAAGAAATAAGTTCCTCTTTATCTATAAAACCTTCATTGATTAAAACTGAATAATAGGCTAGACAGCCATGACCTTTGCTTAAAATAAATTTATCTCTTTCTGATGAAATTTTTTTACCTTCTCTAATTTTTAAAATAGATTTAAATAAAATAACGATAACATCGATGATTGAGAGTGCGCCTCCTACATGAGCACTTGCAGATCCTGCGCTATAAGCCATTTTTAATACGTTTTTTCTAGCTTCAACTGAACTTGCTAATAATTCCTTTAAATCTTCACTCATTTCCTAGACCACCATCAATATTTAAAATTTCTCCATTAATGTAAGAAGCCTTTTCTGAACTTAAAAAATAAACTAGATCAGCAATTTCAAAGGGTTCAGCAAATCTTTTAAGCGATATTCGTGACAAAACTTTATCTTGTACATTTTGAGTAGTTTTTTTTGACATATTTGTTTTTACCATACCAGGAGATACTACATTTACTCTAATTTTGTATCTTGCAAGTTCTTTAGATAAAATTATCGAAATAGTTTCTAATGCTGATTTACTTGACGCATAAATGCTTCGTCCTAAGTTTTTTTCTTTTACTGATGAAGACGAAATATTGATGATTGAGCCTGATTTTTCTTTTTGAATTTTTTTTAAAATTATTTGTGTCAAAATAATTACAGAAAAGAAATTTACTTGAAACATCTCTTTAATTGATTTAATTGAAGACATTTGAAATAGTGCATTTTCTAAGACACCTGCATTATTAATTAAAGTATGTATTTTTTCATTTTCAGTTACGATCAACTTTGCTTTTTCAATTGTCTCATGTTCGTTAGAAAGATTAAAATAATAAGGTTTTAAAGAAATAGAGTGATCTTTAGTAATCTGATAGTAAAATTTATCTAAATCTTTACTTGGTTGACGAGCACATGCAATTATATCATTGTTTTCAATTGCAAATTTTTTAATTAATGCTCTTCCTATTCCTCCATTTGAACCTGTAATGACGACAGTTTTTTTAATCATTTTTTTTTAAATTAATAATTTTTGTCTTCTCTATATAAGTTCTATTTTCTTTAACATTTTGTATTACCTTCGAGCCGATAGAAACAGCTGAATTATTTCCAATTTTTATTTTTGGTAATAAGTTTGAGCCAGCCCCAATAACAACATTTTTTCCAATATTGCAGTAACCTCCAATCGTAGTATGTGGAAAAACAGTTAGGAAATTACCTGATTGAGTATCGTGTCCAATGTCAGATCCAAATTGAATAATATTACTTTTACCTAATTTTAAGTTTACGCCTAATTGCACATATGCAAAAATAACACTTCCTTTACCAAGTCTCACAGAATGATGGTTAATCGCTGTTGGGTGGATTAATGTTGCTAAATTAAATTTTTTTTCAATTTCTTTATTAATTATTTCTTCTCTTTTTTTTGTATCAGATACCGCGGTAATTCCGTATACTTTTTTTGATGATTTTAAATCTTGAGGACGAAATACTTTAATTGAGTCAATTTTTTTCATCTTAATTTTTTTATCTACAAAACCTAATACTTCCCATTCTTTTTTTTTTTTCAAAGAATTGATGGCATTTATTAATCTTAAAATTTCCTGACCCATTCTTCCTGCGGAAAATATGTATATTTTTTTCATCTATTTTAGCAATTTATAAAGAGTTTCCGCTCTTTTCCAATCATTTAAGGTATCGATTTCAGTTACTCTATGATTAGAAATCAAAAAAGCTTTTGATTTTTTTCCAAATATCATTTTTTCCTTTTTCCAACTTTTTTCAGACCCCCAATAAAATTGCCCTACGTCATGATATAAAATTTTAAGGTCTTGAGTTCTTTTAAAATAATTACTTTTATTTAATAATTTTACATTATTACTTTTTGATAAAAAAAATCCTCTTTGATATGGGTATTCAAACGAAGTTGCAGCAAATAAAAAAGAGGGTTTTGACTTATCGAATACACGAGATGATAATTGTAAATCTTTTTTAGTCATAAAAACCGAAGTGGGATAGATACAACAGTAAATATTATCGCTTGAATTATTAGGGCTGAAAGTTACAACAGCGTGCTTCATTACAGATATAGTATCAGCAAAATCATTCGCTAAATTTTTTGGTCTTATAAATGGTACCTTAATTTTATTTTTTTTTGCAATTTTTGCTATATTAGAGTTATCCGTTGAAACAATGATCTCATCAAAGATTTTAGAAGATTTTATAATCTTGATTACTATTTCAATAATTGGCTTTCCTAAAAAACTTTTGATATTTTTTTTTGGTATTCTTTTACTTCCTCCTCGGGCAATTACAACCGCTATTTTTTTTTGTTTCACTTTTATGAAATTACTTTGTTTATTTGTTTAGCTATAAATTTAGCTTTTTTTTCTGATAACCCAAAATAAATAGGAATACTTAAGCATCTATTATAATAATTTAGAGCATTTTTAAAGAATTTGTTTTTTTGTAATTTTTTCTTTTTATAAAATGGTTGTAAGTGAACTGGAATATATAATACTTGTGAACCTATGTTTTTTTCCCTTAGTTCTCCCATAACTTGATTTCTTTCTTTTTTTAAATTTTTGAAATCAATTAAAATAGTGTAAAGATGGTAGGCGTGTTTGATATTTTTATTCTCGAATGGTAATTGTAAAAATTTATTTCTTTTCAATTCTTTATTATAAATTTTAGCTATTTTTCTTCTGTGATTTATAAATTTATCTATCCTCTTTAATTGACTATTTCCTAAAGCTGCTTGAATATCAGTAATTCTATAATTATGACCTAATACTGACATCTCATAATACCATTGATTTGGACGATTATGTCTATCAAATGCTAGTTTTTTATTTTCAAAGTTATTTGAAATTTTACTTATTCCATGAGTTCTGAATAGTAAAAGCTTTTCATAAATTTTTTTATCGTTAGTAGTAATCATACCACCTTCTGCAGTGGTAATCGGTTTAACAGGATGAAAACTAAATGTCGAAATATCAGAGTAGAAACATGAACCAATTTTTTGATTAAAGTATCTTCCTCCTAATGCGTGACAAGAGTCTTCGATTATTTTAAATTTATATCTTTTTTTTAACTGTTTGATTTTTTTCATGTTTGCTGGGTGCCCAGCCATATGAACAACTACAACCAGATCAATTTTTTTTTTCTTTAACTGATTTTCCAAATCAGTAACATTAATACAGTGTGTTTTTGGATCCACATCTGAAAAAAAAATTTTAGCTCCAGTAAAAGCAGCACAATTTGCAGATGCAACAAAAGTTATTGTTGGAGTAATCACGTTACTCTTCTTGTTAATACCTAGAGATTGGCAAGCTATGTGTAAGGCGGCCGTTCCACTATTGCAAGCAACTGCATACTTAGAGTTTACATATTTGGCAAAATTTTTTTCAAATTTTAATATTTCTGGTCCTTGAGTAATAAAATCACTTTTTAAAATTTTCATGACACTTTTTACATCATGCTTATTTATGTTTTGTCTACTATAAGGACTTATTTTCATATTTATTTAAGAAAGTTTTCTATATTGCTATATTTTTTTAAATTAAAATTTTTCTTACTATTTTGTTGTAAAAATTTTTTAATTTCTTTAATTCCTTCATTTACAGAAATTTTTGCTTTGTAGTTTAATTTTTGTTCAATTTTCTTAGAACTTACTTTATAGTTTCTATGATCAGTTTTTTTATTATTAAAATCTATGATGCAATTTTTAAAATTTTTCTGAACTTTTTTAGCTAAGTTTGCAATAGATAAATTTTCTTTAGAATTAGAAATATTAAATATTTGGCCTTTGACTAAATTTATTGGGGAATTTATAATTTTAATAATTGCATCTGCTACATCTTTTACATGTATATTTGGCCTGAGTTGTGACCCATTTCCATCAACAGATAATTTATTTTTGAAAAAAGCATTTTTAACAAAAGTATTTACTACAAGATCAAATCTTTGCCTTGGAGAATGACCAAATACGGTTGCTAATCTTAGAATTGTAGGGTTAAAATTTTCCGATGAAGATGATAGTAGTGATTGTTCCGATAAAACTTTCATTCTAGCGTAGTGAGAAACTGGATTTAATGTTGATTTTTCATCAAGCAAAGTTGAGCCAGAAGTGCTTCCGTAAACGCTACATGAAGAAGTATAAACAAATCTTTTAATCTTCATGTAGGAGCATAAATTGGCCATAGAACTAAGTGACAGGTAATTAGTTTTAAGCGCATCCTCAGGCCTTTCTTTACATAAAGGATCGCCAACTAACTCGGCTAGAAAAATTACGCAATCTACATCTTTTATAACTTCTACTTGCACGGATATATTTGAAACATCATCTTTAATTATTTTTAAATTCTTATTTTTTTTTAATTTTTCCAATGAATTTCTGTCATAAAAAAATTGATCTAAAACTTTTACCCGATAATTTAATTGTAATAGTTTTGATGTAAGTACTGAACCAATATACCCTCCCCCTCCAATAATCAATACTGATGACTTAGCAGTTTTCGTAATTTTTTTGATTTTATTTGATATTCCAAAAAATCTTTTTACACTATTGATATGAATAACTTTTCTTAAAATTTTTTTATCATTAATTACTGGTAGATAAACTGCATTCTTAAAAGTATCAGAATTTATTTTGGAATTTATAAATTTATTTTCTTTAAGGTCCTTACTTGAAATATAAAAATAATTTCTATTCATTATCGACTCTACTTTTGTCAATAACGAATTTCCTGATAAAATTGATCTTCTTAAATCACCTTCAGTTAATACTCCAAGAAGCTCGCCTCTTTTAGAAGTTATATTTAAAATTGCCCCAAAGATTGAGTTTTGGTTTAATATCTTAAGAGCTTTTTTTATTGAGCCAGAACGATTAATCTTTAAAACTTTGGCCATTAAAAATTATCTCTGTAAAATTTTCCAAGGATTCCAGTAATCAAATTTAAATCTAAAATCATCTTTTGAACTTTGTATAGTTGTAGCAGTTGAAAAAAAAATAATTTTAGTATTTGATTTTAAAGTTTTAAAACCGTTAGCAAAACCTTTTGGTATGAATAAAATTTTTGGTTTTTTTTCTGACAATATTATCTTTTCAACCTTATTTTTTTTATTTGGTTTTTTCCAATTATCAATTTTAACAGCGCATACCATTGCGGCTCCTTGTATGACCATTACATATTTATTTTCTTTTTTATGACCGTGCCAAGCTCTAATAAAATTAGACCTATGATTTGAAACAATATAAAACCTTTTAATTTTATTCATATCAAATTTATTAGCAAAGACTACTTCGCCTCTATCGTCTATTGCTGACCCGGCATCTAAAATTTTTATTTTACTCATTTTGTGAATTTCCACTCTCCTTCTGGTAAATAAGTACTTTCTTTTGAAAACCCTGCATTCTTAAGTTCGTTTGTAATTTTAATTCTAAAATTTATTGCATTTAAAACTTTATCAGTTTTTATATTATCTTCTATAAATTTTAAACCAATATCAATTCTATATTGATCTGGCTTAAGTCTATTATTGTTAAATATACAAATTATTTCGTCAGTTTCTATTTTATAATCTTTTGTTACCATTGCACGCGTTGATAAAACAGCAGCTGTTTGATCTAGATTATTTTTAATTTCCATCGTAATTCCTGGCATTTTTCCAATTAATTCTTGGGATAAACAAATCTTTATTTTGATTGTATCCCCTATATTGAACACAGTTTGAGGTTTATCTCTATTGTCAAAAAGTGAAATTGATTTTAATAATTTTTTATCCTGTTTAAGATCTTTTCTATTTTCGATTTCATCGAAATTAACAAAACTTTTAACATCAGCTTTTTGAAATGAAAGATATTCTTGTATTGTATCACTTGGCTTTCCATCGTAAATGATCTTTCCTTTTGAAAGTAAAATTGCTCTTGTACACAATCTTTCTATACTTTGTAAGTTATGACTCACAAATATTATTGTTCTCTTTTTTTCCTCTTCTTTAAGTTCTTTCATTCTTTGAAGCGCTTTTTTTTGAAAATAAGCATCTCCAACAGCTAAAACTTCGTCTACAACAAGAATATCTGGGTCTAAGTTAGCTGCTACTGCAAAGCCTAATCTAACGTGCATACCTGAAGAGTATCTTTTTACAGGAGTGTCTATAAATTTTTTTACACCTGAGAAATTTATTATTTCTTCAATTTTGTTCTCAATTTCTGCTCTATTCAATCCATAAATTGCAGCATTTAAAAAAATGTTTTCTCGTCCAGTAAGTTCAGGATGAAATCCAGTGCCTACCTCTAAGAGACTGAATAATCTTCCATTTATTCCTATTTCACCTTCAGTTGGGGATGTAATTCTTGACAATAGTTTTAATAATGTTGATTTTCCTGCTCCATTAGCGCCGATAACACCTAAAATTTCACCTTTCTCTACATCTAAATTTAAATTGGATACAGCATTTATTACTGAGTTGTTACCGCTAAAACCAATAAGCGAATTAGGGTCTTCACGCCCTTTTAGTTTGGCAAACCAAGATTGCAAATCTCTGTAAAGAGTACCATAACCAATAACTCCTAACCTATATTTTTTGGACAAATTTCGAACAGATATAGAAAGTTTCATTTTTTAAATTGTATCAATAAAATTTCTCTCAGTTTTATTGAAACTAATAAGCCCTAAAATTAAAAGAGCTAGAGTTATTGATAATCCTAAACCTATTTGAAAAAGATTTATGCTACTTTCGCCTAAAAAACTCTGTCTAAAAATTTCTATAATTGATACCATTGGATTTAGGCAATAAATATTTCTTAAACTTTCAGGGACTTGGCTTAACGGATAAATGACGGGGCTTATAAAAAGCCAAATTTGAATTAGAAGACCCATAGCTAACGTAAGATCTTTATATTTTATTACTAAAGATGAAATAATTAAACCAACACCTAAAGCTAAAAAGGCCACATAAATTAATAAAAGCGGTAAAATAAGAATTAACATATTTCCACCTATAGAACTTCCACTAAACAAAAAGTAAAAATAAAAACCTAAGAAAATTGTAAATTGAATTAAAAATTGAAATAAACCATTTGTTATAACCGTTAAAGGAATGATTAATCTTGGGAAATATATTTTTGAAAAAATACCAGCATTCGAGTTAAAAGTATTGCTTATTTGAGCAAGACAAAATGAAAAATAGCTCCAGATTACATTTCCACTCAAGTAAAATATAAAGGGTGGCAATCCGTCGGTGGGTATTTTAGCAAAATTACCAAAAATAATTGTAAACAATATTGTATAAACTAAAGGTTGTATTATATACCACAAAGGACCAAGAATTGTTTGTTTGTAAAATATAGAGAAATCTCTTTTAATAAACCTAAAAAAAAGCTCTTTATATTTGAAAACTTCTTTAAAATTTTTAAATGAGTTTCCTGAATTAGGGGTTATGACCTTATCCCATTTTTTTTTATCAATTAAAGTCATTTTTTAAATTTTGTGTATGCTCCGCACTTTAGATTCTAAGAAAAATCTTTTTTTATATACTCTGGAATTTTTTTATACAAATTTATAAAAATAGTTAGACTCTTTTTTTAAAGTTACTTTAAGATTTCCAACAATTAATCTAAATTTTTTCTTATTTGTCTTTATAATTTCGAAAATATGTTTCGTAAAAGGTCCGTTAATAAATTGATAACTTGCTCTTTCAAAGTTCTCAAAAAAGCTATGCGTAAGAAAACCTTTTTCGTTTGAATTTTTTTTACAATTATCAATAAAACTTTGAATATCATTTTGATCGAGTTTACTAAAATTAAGAATATCTTTAACACCTTTTAAATTTTTTAAAAGATTAAAATGCTTTATTGCTGAAAAATTTTGATTATAACAAAACAAATAATCTCCGAGAATATTTTTTTCGATATATTTAAATTTTTGATTGAAAATTTTTTTATACGAAATTTGAGGTAAATAAATTTTTAAGTCTTTTCCAAAAAGAGAAATTAAATTTTTTTTCACTATATTAATTTCGTTATGCTTATATTTTATCACTACCCACATAATTACTTCTTTTTCATTTTTTCAAGTTCAAGCTTTAACTCATCATATTCTTGCATTTTTCTTTTCATAAAATTTATTGTCAATTTTGCTTTTTCTGTGAATCCCTGAGGTGTAATTATATAAATATAATTCATCTTGTTTTTGTTTTTTTTAAAATTTTGAATTTTAATGAAACCTTTTTCTTTCAAAGCCCTTAAACAATAATTTAATTTTCCTAAACTGAAACCAAGTTCATTAGCAAGCTCTCTTTGACTTGACTCTGGATTATTTTCTATTTTTCTTAATAAATTAAAGTAATCGTTATTCATAAGTTCAATATTTGAACATATCGTTCAATTGTTGAACTGTAAAGCGTTATTTTTTAAAAAGCTTGAAGGAAATTTTTGTTTCAGCTGGAATTGTTGATTTTACTACTCTATTTAACACATTATTTAATTGCATTGGTGAAATACCATTTCCAGGTCTTTTAAAACAAACATCTTCAAGTTTTAACTTGGTGTTTTTTAATATTTTTTTTTTTGTAAATATACTTTTTCTAGCTATTAATCTCATTTGTTTTTCTTCCGACTGACATGCTTTTATTGGTTTGCCTAGAGATTTTTCAGCATCTCGTAGATCATTTACGTATTTTTTAAGTTCTAAATAATCTACTGAGGCTTTATGATCTGGGCCTTTCATATTTTTATCAAGAGTAAAATGTTTTTCAAAGATTTTTGCACCCAGTGAGAGTGAGGTTATCGCAGCAACATTTGAATTTGTATGATCTGAAAAACCAATAGTGTATCCCATTTTTTTTAAAACTGGCAAAACTTTTAAATTTAAACTTTTGTTATCGCAAGGATAGTTAGACACACAATGCATTAAACATATTTTGTTTTTAGAAATATTTTTGTAGAATTTTAAAGTTTCTTTAATTTCCTTTATGTTTGCCATACCAGTAGAAATAATAATATTTTTTTTTATTGAGGCTAAATATTGGTTTAAGAAAAGGTCAGTTAAATCTGCCGAGGCTAACTTAAAGATATCCATTCCAATTTTTTTTAAAAATTTAAAACTTTGTACGTCTCCTGAGCTTGATATAAAATCAATTTTCTTTTTTTTACAATATATTTTTAAAAATTTAAAATCATTTTCTGATAATTCGCATTCTTTAAGCATTTGAAAATGACTTTGTGTATCTTTAGAATTTTTTTTTTGATATTTTATTTTGGGCGTTTTTTTAGAAACCACTGACTCTGTTTTATAGCATTGGAATTTGACTGCATTTACTCCAGCATCTTTTGCTTTATCAACCATATTTTTAGCAATTTTTAATTTGCCTTGATGATTAATACCAATCTCAGCAATTATATAAGCTTGTTTTAATTTATTGAAGTTCATATATTACTTCAGTTAAATAATAATTCTAATTTTGTCAATATAGTCATGGATGAAAAAATTAAAGTAAACTTTGAGTCAAATTCATATTTATACGATGTTTCTTTAGACAAGAAGTTTAATTTTAAAGACCTTAAGGATAATTACGGTATAAATACTTTAGCAGATAATAATAAAAAAAAACTTGTTTTTTTAATTTCTGATAATTCGATTGAATTTCTTATATGTTACGTGAACTTTCTAAATGATAATTTTTTAGTTATATTATTAAATAAAAGAATAGAGCAAAACCAAATAGATAAATTAATTGATATTTATAAACCTTCCATTATTTGTTTAAAAGATTCAAATAAATTTTTTTTTAAAAACTATCAAGTAAATAGAAAAATATTAAGAAATATTATTTTGGAAAGAAAAAAAGAAGGTGCTTACAAAATTAATAATTTAAATAAATTATTAATTTCTACTTCAGGCACAACAGGAAGTTCAAAGTTTGTAAGATTATCAATTAGTAATTTAAATTATAATAGTCTAGCAATATCAAATTTTTTAAATATAAAAAAAAACCATGTGACTGTTACAACTCTGCCACCCGATTATACATTGGGCTTGTCAGTTATTAATACTCATTTAAGAAAAGGATCATCAATAGTTTTAAGTGATTATAGTTTCTTAGAAAAAAAATTTTGGAATTTAATCAGTAATAAAAAGATAACGTCTTTCACTAGTGTTCCAATCTCTTTAGATATTTTAAAAAAAATTGAGTTTACAAAATTTAACATAGACTCAATAAAATATATCTCACAAGCTGGAGGCGCCATTACTAATGAGATGCACAAGTATATGAATAAAAGTTGTGAAAAAAAAAGAATAAAATTTTACCCAATGTATGGATCAACTGAGGCAACAGCTAGAATTTCGATTTTAGATTGGAAATTTAGAAATAAAATTGGAAGTGTTGGAAAGCCACTTTTACAAACAAAAGTTAAGTTGAGTGAAGACAAAAAAAGCTCTAATAGAATTCTATTTCGAGGAAGAAATGTTAGTCTTGGTTATGCTAAAAACTTAAATGATTTAAAAAAAGGCGATACAAATAAGGGACAGATATTAATGGATGATATTGGTAAAATTGATAGAGATGGTTTTCTGTTCATTTTAGGGAAAAATAGTAGATTTATAAAATTGCACGGATTGAGGATTAATTTAGATGAAATACAAGATTTACTATCTTCGATAAATATTTCATCTAAATGTATTTTTAAAAATAATAAATTGATGATTTTTATTTTAAAAAAAAAATTAGTAAATAAAGCTGAAATTTTTATAAAGAAAAATCTGAAAATAAACCATCATCATTTTAAAGTTATTATTATAAAAAGTTTTCCTCTGAATAAAAATAAAAAAGTAGATTTTAAAAAATTAGAAAATTATGAAAAACAATCTTGATTTTAATAAACTTTTTAAATTACCACCATACTCTTTGGGGAAATGGGAAAAACAAAAAGGTATATTTTTTAAATACTTAAAAAATTTGGAAAATTTTCATAAAAATAATTGTTCAGAGTATAAGAAAATTTTAAGAGGTTATAATTATAAAACTCCAAAAAATTTAAATGAATTGATGTTTATTCCTGTGAATTTATTTAAAAAATTTAAACTTATATCAGGAAATAAAAAAAATATTGAAAGTGTAATTTCATCCTCAGGAACTTCTGCAAATGCTTTATCTAAGATACATTTAAACAGAGAAAATTCGATCAAGCAATCTAGAGTGTTTTTAAAATTGATTTATGACTTAATTGGAAACAATAAATACCCTATGATAATTATTGATAAAAAAAGTGATGGAAATAAAAAATATTTTGATGCTAGAGAGGCTGCAATAAGAGCATTCTCAATTTTGTCAAAAGATACTTTCTACTTAATAGATGATAGAGAAAATTTAAGAGAAAAAGAATTAATTGATTTTATCAATAGATATGAAAATGAAAAAATTATTATATTTGGGTTCACATTTGTAATTTGGAAAAAATTTGTTAAAACTCTTAAAAAAAATAATTTAATTCGTTTTAAAAACGCAGTCATGTTTCACGGTGGTGGTTGGAAAAAAATGCAGGATGAAAAAATCAGCAATGAAGATTTCAAATCTATTATTAAAAACAATTTCAATATTAATGATATTATAAATTATTATGGTATGGCTGAGCAGACAGGTTCAATTTATTTTGAATGTGAATATGGTAAATTTCACACATCTAACTTTTCTGATGTGATAGCAAGAAACAGAGATTTAAAAAATTGTGGGTTTAATAAAATTGGTTTTTTACAAGTCATATCATCATTGCCTGAAAGTTACCCGGGTCATTCTTTGCTTACAGAAGATTTAGGTATTGTTATTGGGGAAGATGATTGCAAATGTAAGAGAAAGGGAAAGTATTTTAAAGTGCTTGGTAGAGTGCAAGACGCTGATGTTAAGGGGTGTAGTGACGCCTATTAAGAATTAAAATATGCATAAAAAATTTTACAATTTTCCATTTTCAAACAAAAACTGTGATTTAATTTCAGAAATATCTGAAACTATTTTGAAAAATAAAAATTACAGAAAGTTTCCAGATTTAGTAACTTTTGCATTTTGGTGCAGAAAAAATAATATAAAGAGAATTAAATCTACTTATCATTTGGAAAATCGAGTGGGAAGAGGAGAGGTATTTCATATAACGCCCTCAAATGTTCCGCTAAATTTTGCTTACTCCTTTAGTTTTTCTTTTTTAGCAGGGAATAGTAATATAGTAAAAGTTTCAAACAAAAATTTTGAACAATCGGAGATTTTAATCAAAATAATTAAAAGTCTTTTTAAAAAAAAAAAATACAAAGAATTTCGAAATAACAATAAATTTATACGTTACAAAGATAACGAGATGAAAACTAAAATTTTGTCAAAAAATGCAGACGTAAGAATGATCTGGGGAGGAGATTCTACTATTTATAATTTAAAGAAATTGGAAACTAATCCAAAATGCTTAGACTTAACTTTTCCAGACAGAAACTCATTATCGGTTATTAATGTTGATAAATTAAAATCACTGAGTAAAAAAAATTTTGATAAATTGGTAGATGATTTCTATAACGACACTTATCTTTATAATCAGTTCGCATGTTCGAGTCCTAGTCTGATTATTTGGGTAGGGTTATATAAAAATTCACTTGTAGAAAAATTTTGGAAAAGTTTAAATGAAAAAATTAAAAAAAATTATAAATTAGAAGACAAAGAAATTTTGAAAAAATATGAAAATAAAGTTAGTTTGCTCCTCGAAAACAAAAAGATAAGCTTTAATAAATTATCTACTTCCAATATTTATAGGTTTAATTTTAATAAACCTGAAAATGACATCCCTGAGTATAAGGTTGGATATGGTGCTTTCATCGAAATTAAGTCATCTAATTTGAAAATTTTAAAAAAGATAATAACAAAAAAACATCAAACTTTAACTTATTTTGGTTTTGAGAAAAAATTTTTAAAAAAAGAAATTTTAAATTTTTTCTTACCTGGAATTGATAGAATTGTTCCTATAGGGAATGCAATAGATATGGATATTAAATGGGATGGTCATGATTTGATATATTCTTTAACTAGATATATAAGCGATTAATATGAAACTTTCAAAAAATGAAATACTTGAATATCAACAAAATCGAGATCCGTATCTTATGATAGATTATGTGGATGAACTTGTACCAGGAAAATCAGTCAAAGGTTTTAAAATCTTAAAAGAGGATGAATGGTTTTTTAAAGTACATTGGAAAAATAATCCAAATATGCCAGGGATGCTTCAAATAGAATCTTTAGTTCAAATGGCAGCATTATCAATTTTGTCTTTACCGGGTAATAAAGGGAAATTCGTCTATTTAGTAAGTGCAAATAAATTAAAATTTTTGAAAAAAGTTGTGCCAGGCGATAAATTTATGATTTCAACAGTTTTAAAAAAGTTTTCTAGAGGCATTGGTAATTGTTCAGGAGAAGGTTTTGTTAATGGAAAGTTAGCATGTAAAGCTGAATTTGATCTTGTATTACCTGAAAAAGTAGTTAAAGTTAGATAATGCCAATAAGTTCTCCTCTTTTAAAAAAACCCAGATTAGTTAAGAAACTAAAAGATTTCTACGATTATGTTCAAAAGAATGACGGTAAAGTAGGTGTAAAAACTAGAGGGATAGATCTTAATTTTAATAATGCATGTAATTTAAGATGCAAATACTGTTTTACTAATTCTCCAAAGGGCGATCATGTAAAAGAATTTTTACCTGCAAAAGTAATCTCTGATATAGCAGATCAAGCTGATGAATTAGGTTACTTTGAGTTTGACTTACAAGGTGGAGAATTGTTGTTACGACCAGATAAATTGTTTGAAGTATTAGAAGCAATAAAGCCTGAAAGATTTTATTTATATTTGACAACTAATGGATATCACTTGGATGAAAAAATGGCTAAAAAATTAGCTGCTGCTAATGTAAGCAGAGTGTCTGTTAGCTTAGACAGCATGGATGAAAAAGTTCATGACGAGATGAGAGGTAGAAAAGAGTCATGGAGACGAGCTTTAGACGCACTTAAACATGTTCAGAAAGCGGGAATGGATCCATACCTAAATGTTACAGTAGGTCATTACAATGCTTTTAATGATGACTTTAAAGCTTTGTTGGATTACTCCAAGAAAAATAAGTATAGGACACTTCTTAATGTTGCTGTACCTGCAGGTATGTGGCAAAAAATGTCTGAAATAGTTTGCGATGATAAAGATAGAGCACATTTAAAGAATTTAAGAAAAGAATATAAAAATTTAGTAAGGAATATCTGGAATCCGTTTGATAAAAATCATGAAAAAATTCTAGGTTGTACGACCGTAAATAGATTATATATAACACCTATAGGAGATGTTCTTGTTTGCCCTTATGTCCATATAAAAATAGGAAACGTTTTAAAGGACAAATTGAAAGATATTGTAGAAAAAGGATTTAATATTAAATATTTTAGAAACCATAGTGACTTGTGTCTGGCTGGAGAAGATAAAGAATTTATAAAGCAATTTATGACCAAACAAGGTCAATCTATATTTAAACCTGCGGATGCAGACGAAATATTCACCTCAGAGCATTTAGTAAAATAAACTAGCTTGTTTTTACAGTTTTGACTTTTCGATCTTTAAAATCTCTATTAATAAATTTATTATCTAATAAATAAGTATTATGATAAAAAGTGTTAGCCGCATATCTCACCTTATTCGATTTATTCAATCCACCCTTGTGCATCAAGCTATTTTTAAATATTACACATTGACCTAATTTCAAGGTTATATGTTTTTCCTTGAATTTTTCTTTCCCAAAAACGATTGCGTCATAATTCGTTCTCATTGGTAAATTTTTCTTTAGTACTTTTTGCTCATTTTTAGTTTCTGTCGTTTCTAGATTTGATAGATGACTCTTTTCAAGCACTCTTAATCCACCCACTTTAATTGTTATATTTGAAATAACAGGCATCCATAATTGTAAAAATTCCGAGCCCTGAATATTTGTATTATTATCTCGGTGCCAACCGTAATAGAATTTTTTATCATGAGGCATATCCATTCTAATGCTGTTTGAGTTAATATATAAATTGCTGTTTTTTTTTCTCTTAAGTAAAATATTAATTGTATCGATGATTTTTTTATCACACATAAGATTTAAAAAAGATGTAGTTTTAGCAATTACATCATAAATTTTAGTAAGATATATATGATTTTTTTTTTCAAGATAAATTAATCCCTCATTAAGTATAAAAAGTTTGTTTTTAATTTTTTTTTTATTTTTTTTTTAAAAATTCGGGAGCATTAGATTTGAGGCTATCTAAAACCATTACATATAAATCTTTTTTCACCTCATTTAATTTTGATTTATTGATAAAATCAAAAGTATGATAACCGTTTTCTTCAAACTTTTTAATATTTTTTTTATTCATTATTTCTTAATTAGTAAACGATCTATAATCTTTATTTCATCTTTTATAAATATTCAAGAGGCTAGGAAAATTTTATTATTTATTAAATTGTATTAAAATAAACTTTTGCTAGTACCACCGTCTACAAAAATTGATGCACCTGAAACATATGAAGCTTGTTCTGTAGACAAGAATAGTATTAACTGAATAAAATTTTTTGGGTCTGCAAGATAACCAACGGGTCTATTACTACTGAGTTTTTCAAGTTCAGTTTTTATATTTTTTTTATTTGTTCTTTTTTTCAATAAATTTAATAATCGATTAGTTGCAACTCCTCCAGTTAAAATGGTATTTACAGTAACTCCTTTTTTTGCCGTTTCAATAGATAATGTTTTTGAAAATGATGATAAAGCCGCTCTA
>MDTD01189868.1_pt1 | contig 37711 bp, 38 predicted proteins | sample 811221 | NCBI WGS metagenome assembly MDTD01 (sample SAMN05326646, study PRJNA326480) | marine metagenome | isolation source: seawater | place: Pacific Ocean: South West | collected 2011
AACTTTATCGTATTGGAAGGGGAGAGCAAGGAGTTTTATTGGTTCGCCCTTATACTAACGATATCTGTGCTCATTGGAGATTTAAGACACCAGAGATTGCAGTAGAGTCTGCCAACCATATCTTTGGAATGTATCTAGACTACAGAGATGAAGAAGACTTCATTGGTATGGATATGTGTCGTAAGTTTTTGGAGATGGGTTTCACAAGGTCAAGGCGATACGCTAATCATCGCACAGGAAAGAAATACGATGATGAAGGTAATGTAAGACCCCAAGAACCAGATCATGCTACTTGTGATTTTGCTAAGTCTGCTACTATATTTAAGAAAGTTAGAGATATTGTAGCAAACAATGCTACATATAAAATAATGAGAAAACAATGGAGGTCACATGAGTGACATACATTTTAATAAGCATCGTGTGTTTAGAGAGACAGACGATGTTATTTTTTATGACATAACAGTAGAAGCATCTAATTCTTCTGACCTAGTAATCCATGACGGTGCTGCAACATCACCTCCACCTGATGTAGTTGGTGCTAAACAGTTTTATATACATCACTATCAAGATGATTATAACAGAGTGGTGCAGGGAGAGAGGACTTTTGAATTAGTCAATGAGACATGGAAGTATCCCTATCACATAGTGAATCTTAATCGTGCTAGTGGTGCCTTACTTATACCTCGTGGCACATTTCATAGGTCACAATCAGGAGAGTCAGGTAGTATTGTAATTAACCAGTCACATAGGTATGAAGGGTTTGATGTAAGCACTGAGTTTATACCAGTTTCATGTGCAGATGATGCCAGACTATATAATATATTAAAGACAGAAAAACCTGTCATCCATACATTAGGTGAATGAAAACTATAGAATCATACGAGCAACTAATTCAACGCTTTACTAAGCGTACAATGCAACTCCGATCCAGACAAGATGAATTAAAAGGATGGTATGAGGAGTATGTTAAGAATGAGACTGATCTCAAAAGACTAGAGGGATCAATGCAAGCAATTCAATACGTTGCCTACGGTAAAATGCCAGGCGACGGTAATCACGACAAATTCAAGGATCACAAACCCCATGGTAGTTAAAGTAGACAAGAGTCAAGAGTTTGTAGATAGTGGACAGAAACTTATCTCAGAGTATCCTCCACTAAAAGAAAAACCTGTCACCATCTATTCAGATAGAGGACAGGAGTCTGAAAGAGCATGCCAACTAGTAGCCGCACTTGGTGGTAAGCATATAGAATATAAATTAGACGATGACTTTACTAAGCAACAATTTCAAATGGAATTCGGTGGTGATGCATCCTATCCACAGATAACATTGGAAGGTGTGCACCTTGGATCATTAAAGGAAGCACTGCACTTTCTACAAGAGCATGGTTACCTAAACCGAAATTGACTTCCCGTTCCCCGAGACCCCGAAAAAAAATTCGGGGTATTTTTTTGTCTGTAGGGTCGCGATAAGTAAAAATACCTAGTAACCCCCTCCATAACCAGATCCGCTACTTCCACTACTACCGCTACTAGAGCTACCACTGCTAGACGAAGAAGAAGAGCTGCTACTACTAGATGTGTTACTGCTACTACTACTACTTGAGCTAGATGAGGACTCTGTGCCTGTGCTGTCTGTGTTGCTACTTGTGCTTGAGAAGGATCCACTTGAATCATAAGGTGATAATGTTGCAGCAACACCATTTTGACCACTAATGGTAGATGTGCCAGTGCTAGGATTATAGACTCTGGACGTAAGTTGCTGTTGTGCCAAGAATGTGATACTTGGTGTTTTTCCGATTTCGGTCGTATATTCCTTTTTCGTCGGTTTGAAGATTTCTTGGACTGTGCGGTAAGTCTTCTTAGTGTCCCTACCAAAGGCATCTACCTCTAATTCGTCATTTGGAAGATATGCGACTAAACTGAAGAATTCCTCTACAAAGTCATCTAGGTATTCTGGACGTAAAATGTATATTTGACGTTTTCGCTCATTTTCCTTAGTTTCGTGTTGATAGTAAGAAACAGGTCTTACGAGATTTTCTTTTTCTATTGTTACACCGTCAGGAAAGGAATATTCAAAGTTTTCGGGCACTTCAAGTCCTTCCTCTAGATGGACTCTTCCATCTCTCTTGACTTCTTGTGTTACCCAATGCCTAGTCATACCAATATCACTAGGATTCGTCATATTGTATTTTCTCATCACATAGTTAGTCAACTCATATTCATCCATTGGCCAGTCATGGTATAAATTGGTTATTTCGTTACATAGCAAAATAATCCAATCATACTTGGTATCGCCATAAAACTTCTGAGCAAGTTGATCTGGTCTTTCAGAGTTTTGAATGTAATACTTCTCAAAACCCAAAATAATATCATCTAACTCTTCTCTAATTTTTACTCTTCTAAAGAGATTCTTTGCATTAACAAATGGAGACCCGCTATCTTGACGATAACCTGTCTGTCTTACGTTAATATTAGGTAGATATGAGAAATAAGTAGACATTAGCTATTTGTTGAAGTTTCTTCATCCGTGAATTTTTCATCACCCCATTCACCTTCTGCACTATACTCATATTCTTTATCGTAGAAGTTTTTCACCAGAAGTGCAGTTTCACTGAATGTAAGTGATAAGTTATAGCTCACAGGACCAAAATCATAGTCACTATAGTTATTTGATTGTCCAAAGAATGATTTAAGAGAGGCATAGTTGCCGTCAGGTGAATAATCAATACCCATGTCCGTTAACACGAGTTTTGTTGGGAATTTGTATAAATCTTGCAATACACCACCATGTCTGTCAGGTGTTCGTATTTTTTCAGTTGTGCCATCATCAGTATATCTGATTATACTGATTTTGAAGTAATCAGGTATAGTCAACCACATTTTTTTACTTGATCCAGGCAACATAGCAACACGAAGTGTTTTTATGATGGTAGATATCATTTCTACGTCTGATGCACTCTTTGGCACCAATTTAAAGTTAAAATTATGTTTCCTGTAATTCATACCCTCAAAAGTAGTCTCTTCGTAGGGGTTAAAGACTCTTTTTTGAGTTATAGCAGAAAGACTGTTAGCAGAAAGACTTGACTGTGCTCCTGTTGCACCAACTATTGCATTTATCGCTTGAGCTCCCATTTTGAATCCCAGTTGCGATTTTGCAGCGGTAGCACCAGCTTTTACTTTGTCTTCAAATCCTTCACCAATTCCATCAGCAGCAATGCCTAATGCAGCGTTACCTGTCTGACCCATCTTGTGATTAGTGTAGTTAGCACTAATTTGCTCAGAAAGTTTGGGTGGAAGATATAAATAAATTGAGGATCCTACTGTCGCGGTTGTTTCTCCTCCTATATTATTATAGGGGTTACCAGTCTGACTGTCGAATATATCCAATTTTAGGTAATCGACAACCTCAGTAGGGTATGCGTCGTGATGAGACACATCGCCTCTACTCTCAGAGCGACTTGCACCGTAAGGTTTTGATCTTGGAAATACTAGTAGTCTATTTGACATGAGTTACTCGGGTAGGTACAGACCATCACATCCGAAAAAATATAAAGGTGATCCTACAAATATTATTTATAGGAGTTTGTGGGAAAGAAAGTTTATGGTCTGGTGCGATAAGAATGAAAATGTCCTACAATGGGGTAGTGAAGAGATTGTTATACCCTATATTTCGCCTGTTGACCGTCGTGTGCACCGATATTTCCCTGATTTTTATGTAAAAGCAAAGACTAGAGACGAGCGTATTAAGAAATATATCGTCGAAGTCAAACCAGAAAAACAGTGCATGGCACCAAAACGACCAAAAAGGCAAACAAAAAATTATATAACTGAAGTAAAGACTTTCGGTGTCAACCAAGCAAAATGGAAAGCAGCGGTTGAATACTGTAAAGATAGAAATATGGAATTTATGATATTAACCGAAAAACACCTAAAAGTATGAGTTTATTCAAGGATGTTAAGGATTCAGCAATGGGATCGTCCAAATCAAAGGATTGGTATCGATCACAGGTTAGAAGTGGTTTGGAGCCTCTAGGACGTCCTCCATCCGAAGGTGATATACTATTCTATGACTATGTAGCACAAACAGACGTAGATTGGTATGATATGCATCCTTTGACACTGGTTACTGACGTAGATATGATGTTTGGACAGTTTAGTGGTGGTAATATACACTATTTACGTCCATCTGCTAGACAAGGCATAGGAAAAGCATGGGCAGGAGGTGCACAAACGTATCCTGCCCGCTGCTACCATAAATACTTTATGTCGGCAGCATCGAATATATACTTAGTACCTAAGGAATCTTTTACAGATTATGTGCCACTGCCATTAGAGCAGTTTCTGTTTACACGAGCAGGAGTCAAAGTTGAAGTCCCAAGCAGCTTTATATGGAGTAAGGTATGAGTTACTACGAACCCAATTCATTTAATAACTTTAGAGAGCAGATCAATACAGGTAACAAGGAGCCTGCAAGGTCTAATCTTTTTCAAGTAGTAGTGCAACCCCCGCCAGTGATGACAAGCATTGGTGGTCTTTTTCATGCGAAAGAGGCAAATGGACTACTGTTTGAAGATGAGGTTGAGCAGCAGAATAAGATAATGACAAGATATCGTGAGCATGCTGATATGATGAATTACTTTGCTGATACAGTGTCTATACCTGGTAGACGAATAACTGTTGGCACAGTAAGGGACGTAGGTGCTATGAGACGGTTTGCTACAGATACAACCTTTAGTGAAGTGCAAGTATCATTCTTGCTACCTAAGGACATGTATCATAGAGAGTATTTTGAGAGGTGGATGAATTTTACTGCATCTGACTCTGAGAATAGAGTAGGTATGTATGATCAATATACAACTACAATGCGTCTAATCAAATGGGAATTAGCGTCTAACTACGTTGGATCTCAGACTAGAAAAATATTAGGAGACGAGAGGACATTATTGCGTAGATTTAATGGTGTATCTGCATGTTGGACACTATATGGGGCATTCCCATTTGACATGTCTGCAATCACGCTAAATAATGGACCTACAGATCTAATCAAATTAGATATCTCTTTCTATTACGAAAGATACCGTATGGATACACCGAATAATGCTAAGATGTTTAAAGGTGCACTCAAAGATGTCACTATTCCAGTTGACAACGATGATGTGCTATCATCACTTAGTATAGATTCCAGTCTTGACAATTTTGTCGGAATTGGTCTCTAAATATAATTAGATTGAGTATATTATGCCATTACCTAAACTTGCGTTACCTGAGCATGACCTTAAAATCCCTCTTACAGGTAAGAAATTATCTTACCGACCATTCCTCGTCAAGGAGGAGAAACTCCTATACCTTGCGATGGAATCGAAGAATGAGAAGGAGATGGTTAAGGCGGTCAAAACAATTATCAAAAACTGCACTTCACTCTCTGATAAAGACGTTGAGAAACTTGCGACATTTGAAATTGAATACGTTTTCCTCAAGATCCGCTCGAAAGCGGTCGGTGAGGTCAGCGAATTTAAGGTAACCTGCCCTGACGATGAAGTCACACAAGTAGATGTTAAAGTCCCACTAGACAAAGTGGAGCTTCAAGTGCCTGAGGATCATGACCCTAAGATCATGTTTACTGATGATGTTGGAGTCCTTATGAAGTATCCTTCACTTGACATTTTCGTCCAACAAAATATGACAGAAGGAGAGCAAACCATTGATGATGTTTTTCAATTAGCAGCAGGATGTATTGCTCAAGCTTTCGATGGTGATGAAGTTTATGATAGTTTCACCAAGAAAGAAGCAGTGGATTTCCTAGAAAGTCTAAATTCAGACCAATTCGCTAAGATCCAGACATTCTTTGAGACTATTCCAAAACTTTCATATACTATGACTGTGCGAAACCCTAAAACCAAAAAAGATAATGATATAACATTTGAGGGTTTAGCAGCTTTTTTCGCATAGCCCTGTTGCATGACAGTCTTGAAAACTTATACAAGACTAATTTTGCGTTGATGCAACATCACAAATATTCTTTGACTGAGTTAGAGAATATGATCCCATGGGAGCGTGATGTATATGTTAATTTATTACTCGCCTTCCTCCAAGAAGAGGAAAGACGCCGTGCAGCAGAGAATAACAGGAATCGAGTTAATCTCTAATGTCAGCAATTCGCTCATTTGTAAGAGTCAAAGCGTTTAAGACCTCGACCGATGTAGGTCGCAACATGAATGGTCTTCGATTGAGCCTGAACAGACTTGGTAGATCAACTACTAGTATAGGTAAATCATTTGAGTCATCATTAACACTACTCGAGTTTCAGAAAAGTTTTATACAAGAGACGTCGCAGAAAGATAGGGTATATGAGCAAGCAAAAGATAGAGAAAAGAAACTTCTTGCATCTCGTTTAAAGATACAAGAGAGAAGAGCTGCATTTAAAAAGAGACGTGAGGATTCTGCAAAATTAGCAAACCAACTTGCTAAAGAAAAGAAAGAAGCACAAAAGAAAGAAGCAAAGGAAATACTAACACCTTTCAAGAAAATGCTTGCAAGGATTGGTGGTTTCTTCGGCACGTTATTTGGTGCGTTTGCATTGTTTGGTGGTCTTACATGGATGCAAAAGAATGGAGAGGCAATAAAAACAGTATTTAAGGTAGTAGCATCACTGGTAAAATTTACATATAAAATTGCTAGTTTCGGTATAGGTCAGCTCTTCAATGGCATGACCAGAATGTTTGGGACTGGAGTACCTGGCGAAAATAAGATACAGAGAGTATTCAGATTCTTTACAGGTGGTTTGCAATTCCTAGTTGGTCTTGCAGCTCTCAAGGGTGCACAATATATTCTTATGCCATGGAAACTATTTGGTGATGTTAAAAAATTACAAGATATTTTTTCAAACGCTAAGACAGCTGAAGAAGGTGCTAATCAAGCGACACAGAGAGTAAAAAGTGGATATTATGATAAGAAGACTGGAAAATACTATACAAAGCAAGAATATAACACGATGCGTAAAGCTGCTAGGAAGAAACCTGGCGGTATAAAATCATTTGAAAATAGAGTTAGACCAACCACAAAGATTGGTGGCATGAGAATGGGTGCTACCAGACGTATGAGTAATGCATTCAAAGGAATAAAAGGAAGGATACCTGGTGGCGGTGCTACTATGTTGGCAGGTGCTACATCTGTAGTTGGTGGTTTATCAAGAGCATTTGCAGGAGATCAAGAAGGAGAGGCAGCAGGTACAGCAGTAGGAGCAGGTGTAGGTAAAGCAATCGGTGGTGTAGCGGGAGCAGCAGCAGGTGGTGCATTGTTACCATTCCTAGGACCTTTCGGACCTATGATAGGTGCTGCTATTGGTGACTTTTTAGGTGGATTTATTGGTAGTAAGATAGGACCTATTGTCCAACCTATCTTTGAGCCTATGGCACGAGCATTTGGTATGATGAAGGAGATATTCCTAGCACCACTCATGCCAGTGATTGAGCCAATGAAGGAGTTACTTGGCACATTCTTCAAGGCATTAGGTAATATTGTTAGCACTATCATGAAGGCAATTACTCCTATCATGAAGTTTGTGGGTCTAGTATTGGGTGGTGCTATGAAGACAATCTTTAAAGTATTGTCATTCACTTTTAATTTAATTAAGAATATTGTCGCATTCACCTTAAATCCTATAGGATTTGCATGGGATGTTATAAGACGCAAGGATCCTGGCAGAGACGTAGATATAAATCAGGTAGCAAATGCAAAAGGATCAGAGAAACAACCAGATCTTGAGCAGTTTGACAAGGGTGGAAAATATTTTGGAAAATTCTTCAATGCTGAGGTTATCACAGGAAATGCAGATAACAAACAGTTGATAAAACCAAAGGTCATAATACAGAAACCAAACGTAGCAGAACCAGAAGAGTTTGCTGCAGGTGGAATATTTAGATTTGCTCTTAGAAAGTCATTAGTTTTCTTTGCAACAGGTATGATAGCTGTCCTTAAAAAAGCAGTAGCAAAACTAGAAAGAAATGATGTACCAACAGAAGAGAAAGATTTAGGTGGTGATGCAAAAGTCCCATATGACTTTGTAAAATCAAAGTTAGGTGTAGATTCAAATGTATGGGATACTTATAGAAATACACTAGCTGGCATTGAATCTAGTGATAACTATCTTGCAATAGGTGGCAGTGAAGGAAAATATGATGGTAGATATCAAATGGGTGCCATGGCAAAAACTGATGGTGCAAGGATGTTTGGTATCCAAGATCCTGGTCATAGTCTTCCAATGAGAATAATATTCAGAAGGAATAAGGAATTGCAGGAGAATCTACTTGCAGGATATACTGCTGCAAATATGTCATACTTAGCTCCAAATAAAGAGTTTATGGATAGACCTAAGTTAGATCAGATGGCAATCTTAGGTTATGCACACAACACAGGGTGGAATGCTGCATTGAAATGGTTACAGTCAGGTGAGGTATCTGAAGATGGATTTGGCACAAAGAGCACTAAATTCTATGACGCATTGAAAAAAGCATTTGCAGATCAAATTGATTTACCAGAATCTAGTGCTAAACCAACATCTATCCCCGATCCTGCAGCGAAAGGGTCAAAAGAGGAGTCAGATTCAGAGGTAGAGACGAAAGAGGATACAAAACCACAAGCAAAGAAAGGAAATTTACTTAACACCTTAGCATCAATGGCAAAGAATGTGCTTCAAGAGGGTATTGATCTGATTCAACCTCATCTTACACCTCCTCCAACAGCAGGTACTAGCACAGATTATAGTGATAAAATAAAAACAAGTGCACAACAACAAAAAGATTTAGAAAATGGTGTTGCCATGGCAGGTAACATAGTCCCAGTCTCTGTCCCAGTCCCAATAAATAGTGGGGGACAAGGTGGAGGACAAAATCCTGTACAAATCTTTACTCCTTTACATCCAGCTATTCATAAGTAATGGATAAACCTAAGACCACTATTAAGAAACCTGCCCTTTATAAGATGGTATCTTTCAAGGGAGTGGATAAGAGTGCGAGTAAAGAAACCAAGGATATGAATGAGGGATTGAAGGTAAATCTAAGTGCTGTCAATAGTCTTGGTGCCACTGTAAACTCTCTTTCACTAGTTGCTAATAAGATGGCAGGCACTATGAAAGAGATAGTAGATTTCCAGATATCAGAAAGAGGTATAACTGAGAGATATAGAAAGAGAAAAGATGAAGACGAAAAACGTGAAAGAAATAGAGAGGTAGTAACAAAGAAGAAAGTAGAGCAAAGAGAAAAGAGAGACGAAGCTGCAGATGTAAAGAAAGAATCTAATAGATTTGTTGAGAGACTTGGTGCAGTAACTAAAGCAATGTTTGGAGGATTCTTTCAGACATTCGCTAAGATTGCTGAGTGGTTATTCTCAGGTATAGTTAAGTTTGCAATATTTGACTTCTTAATGAAAAATCCAGAAAAAGTCAAACGACTGGCAAAAGGTTTATATGAAATAGGTAAGTGGGCATTTGGTGTAATTAGTTTCCTTGGAGGATCTGCAGCAAGTGGTCTTATAAAATTCTTAGAGAATCCATTAAGTCTAAAAGGATTCTTCGGGGTGATGCAATTTGCTTTATCATTAGCACCTTTGTTTGCAGGGTTTGCTATACTTTCAAATCCACTAGCAGCACTCAAAGGTATTAAGGCAGTAGTAGGCATGCTATTTGGCATGGTGAAAAACCTAATGAAAGCGGGTAAAATAGGTGGTAGACTTAAGAAATTTGCAGGGACAGCTCTAGGTGGTAATCTGTTGCGTGGTAGTGCCTTTGGTGGTGCAGCGTATGCAACGGCTCGTCTAGCAGGAATGGATCAGGCAGAGGCAATAGGTACTGGTGTTGGAGCAGGAGTAGGATCACAGATAGGTGGTGCTATTGGAGCAGCGACTGGAATACCTGGTGCAGGTATGTTAGCTCAGGCAGCAGGTGCATTTGTTGGTGGAGCAGCAGGTGGAGGTATTGCTAAAGCAATGGAGCCTATCATCGGACCTTTCAAACAATTCTTCGCACAAATTGGTGAAGTATTCTCAGCAGTCTTTACACCCATACAAGAGGCAGCAGGAGACTTCTTTAAGGCACTTGGTGGTGCATTTAGTGCTGTCTTAGATTTTATTGAGCCAGCAATGCCGACTATCAAGAAAGTTGGTGCATTCTTTGGCACAGTAGCATTTGCACCTTTGATTGGATTGATGAAAGCATTGACTTTTGTATTAGGTTTCTTTGCAGGTGGATCAGATAAAGATAAGAAGCCTCCGAAAAAGGAAGTTAAAAAAGAAACCAAAACCGTAAAGACTACCACTAAGAAACAAGTATCGGGTCGATTCGATATGGATAGTGGTAAGGCATATATCAACGATAAAGAAGTTTCTACAGATGAATATGTTGCTTACTACAATATGAGTCGAGCTGAAAAGCTTGCTAATTATGGTGTTGATCCAAAGGCAGAAGGTGGTGTTGTAGTTGTCCCAGAAATGGCAAAGGGTGGAGAAGCTGCAGATTTAGGAGAAGCATCTCAGGATAATGATGTTAATGGTGCACTAGGTAATGTCTTAGGATATATGAAAAAGATGGTCGGACTCCTAAAAGAAGGAGACGGCGGTGGTGGATGGTTAAACCCTAATAACTGGTTTGCAGGTGGTGGTAAATTAGGTGGATGGATCAATGGTCCTCAGTCTGGTTATCCTGTAAGTTTAAATGGTGGTAAATCTACATCATTTATTGGTCACGGTTTGGAGTGGGTTGGATATCCTAAGAAAGCAACTGGTGGATCAGCATTTATCGTCCCATTCAATACACCTAAGACAAAATCAAATGCAGGTCTAACTGGTCAGAGAATGAAAGAAGCAGCCAATAAAGGTTATGCTTTACCTTTTGCTGCAGGTGGTGAATATAATTCATATCAAGAGTTGATTGCAGCAGGTGGAAGTGTAGAAGATACTGCTGCGGGTGATTTTAGAGCTGTTGAAATATATGGACCTTGGCAATACTATAGGACAGGTTTCTTAGGATTAAAGAAAGGAAAGAGGAGAGAAGTAAATAAATTCTATACAGATGGTAACTATCAGGATGCACAGATGCCTATCGCTGATTATGTTAACATGAAGATGGGTTGGGATGCGACCAACGCAAAAGCAACTATAACGTCAAAATCTGATGATGTAAAGAAAAAGTTAAGAGGATCAGGTGCCAAGGATAGAGGTAGAGAGGGTGGTAACTTTAGTGGCGACCAACAGATGAATGAGAGAGGTGAATATGCATTTAAAAATAGAGAAAATACGAGAAAGATATCACCTTATAAAAAGACACCTGATTTAGAGAAACTATTGAATCCTGTGGTTGAGACAGCTAAAGATATCAAAGATAAGATTGGTGATAAAATAAATGAATATAGAATACAAGAGAATGCTGAGTTGCAAAAGATGGTAAGCGAAAGCAACGCAGCCATGGCATCTGCTGTAGAGGAGCAAAATAATGCAGTAGCAACAATGGCAAATGCAAATATGGATGGAGGAGGTGGAGGACAACCAGAAGACATTCCTATCATTACACCTAACTTCTTCCAATGGAATGAAGCAGATCCATTCTTTGTTTCTAAGTTTGATCAATTTAGAAGCACAAAACCTGATATGCACTGCACACATAATCTTAAATAATGGCAAATAGAAGATCAAAAATTGTAGAGCTGAATGAAGCATCCATTGCCTTTGGTGAAACTGGTAAGATGGAGTGGCAGGAAGCTTTGTCACCTAAAGCAAGATATAAGGGAGACGAGGTATACGATATCCGTGATCTTGTTGCGTCTATGGACTACATGGAGTCTATCGATAGTCCATTTCTAAGATGTGACATGACAATAGTTGACTCTATTGATCTATACAAACAAATTCGTGGTAAAGAGGTTGTTAAAATAAAAATAACAACAGAAAGCTCAGACTCTGATCCTTTAGAAGTTATCTTTCGTGTATTTAAACTTGGTAGTTTTATCAAGAATGAGAGAGCAGCGATGTATATTTTACATCTTACATCTCATGAAGCATTTTTAAATGAGGCAAATAGAATCTTTGGTGCATTCGGACCTTGCGAGAAACATAAAGATAAAGTAAATTTCCCTAAGTATGTTGCTAAAGATATATTGAAAGGTGGGGAGAAAGTAAAAGCAAAAAACTTTGAGAATCATAGTAAATTATGCTTCAGTTGTCCTAATTGGAGACCTTATGATGCTATTACATATCTTGGTGACAAGGTATTGAGACTTGAGGGTGGTGGTAAGAGATCTGTAATGCAATCAGGTTTCTTATTCTATGAAAATAGACATGGATTTAACTTTCAGTCTATCGATAAGTTATGCTCACAAGAGCCGTTGAATATTCCCACATACACCTACATGCAGGCAGGTGTAGAAACAGATCCTATCAAGGAATATTTTAAGATAGAATCCATATCTTTCCCTGATAAAGTTAATCATTTAGAAAAATTAAGATCAGGTTTATATAAAACATCAGTGTTAGGTATATCTGTGCCCTCTGTTAGTTTAAGTCACATGCCTACAGGATCATCAAGTGAAGGTACTGAGAAATCTACAGAAGTAAAACGTAATAACTTTACTACCACTTATGAGAGCACTTTTGATAAAGCATCTACTATCGATAGAGGTAGACCATTTCAACAGACAGGTTTTGATACAGAAACACAACCTGCTACAAGATATAAGTTTAGAATCATGCCAACATGGACTCATCAGTCTAGTATAGGTAGTGATCCAAATGGTGGTACGAAGACACAATTTGACACATTAAGCGTATCGAGTTATGCTGTTGCTAGATATGCATTACTTAACGCTATTCAGTTGACTATAGTTGTGCCTGGCAATACAACTTTAGCAGTTGGAAAGATAGTAAAAGTTAGCATTCCCGCATCTAGGACTGATAATTCTAAAGATGTGAAGCAAGATCGTGTATATAGTGGTAAGTATCTGATTGCTAGCTTGAAACATATCTATCGTAAGGAAGGTATGACCTCTACTCTTTATCTTACTAAGGACTCTATCCGAGAAGATAAATAGTATTAATCATAGGTATAATAAAATGAAATCAATCGAATCACACATCGAAAAGGATAAAAACATCCTTGACGATCCATCTACTAACCCACAAATGCGTCGCCATATTGAGGTTGAATTGCATGAGTTAGAAGATTACGTCGATCATCATAAAAAAGAGATCGAAGCAGGGGATCACCATGATCCAAATGCACTTGAGTTATTCTGCGATCAGCATCCAGAAGAGCCTGAGTGTCTTGTATACGATGACTAATTATGAATAACATTGGATTAGAAGTTGTCTTTTGGACAACATTATCTGTTTACTTGCTTGCAAAGGCAGGTGTATTTAAAAAATAATGGCACTAGCAGACAAAACCCAAACGCTCTTGGATAAGGCAGTTGCTTGGGATAAGAAACTAATTAAAAAGTTTCAAAATAAATTTAACCTCAGCGACTACCAAATATTATGGATCACCTTTATAAAAGGATTCATAATTGGAGCGATAATTCTATAATGGCACATCGTAAAAAAACAAACAAACTTAAAAACCCCCCATCAAAATGGAAGGATAAATTACTTGAAGAAGGACCGAAGTCCTTCATGCAAGCAATCCTCTATGAACAACTTAAAAAAAAGCAACCGTAGATTTATGTTATCAACCCAGTATCGTCTCCGTCTTGAGGACATATGCAAAAGCATCGCTGCAGGACAAGAAGTAGGAATAGAAGATATGATATGGGCAGAAAAATTATCCAAAAGAAACACCTCAGCACGAGGAATGCTGCAAACAGCAAGAAGGTTGAGTAGGAATGAGGACGAAGCGTCTTTTCTTAAATACTTGAATATTGGAGACCCTGATTCAAGTAAACATAAAAAGGGTTTCACGGATGCAGGAGATATCGCTGATTGGTTTCGTAATGACAGACCAGACGATTGGAGACAAAGGGATTAGTGCGTATAAATACTGTTAGTAAACACTAACAATATTGTAACAATGAGTACTATTACAACTAAAAAGGCAATAAAACGTATCATTAAAAATAAAGAGGATTGGTCACCTGCAGAGGTGACATATGCTAAGATGGTTAAGAAATCACTTAAAGATGATTAGTTTTGAAGAAGCATTATGCGGACATTATACTAATAAAGCTCAAGCAACGTCAGATCCACAGAAGTGGCCATGGGTCAACATAGAATGGACTGAAATAAAGAAGGGTAAGATTTTAGAATGTAAATCTTGGTATGAGTATGAAGGTCCTAATAAACCTTATAAACATTTTAGAGCAAAGATAAAAAGAATTCATGAAGACATCATTGAATGCGACACATTAGATCTTAAGAAAAATAAGAAAGGATGTGGATTTGTTTTTGTAAAGATGGACGACGGCACATGGTGGGGTGAAACCAATGGTCCTTGTGTTGTCAATGATATAAACATAACTGCACTTGCTAGATTCAATGGCACCGATTACTGGTCATTCGATAACGGTCGAAGACTACGATCAGGTGCTTTTGTTTGGGGAAAAGAGGAAAAAGATGGAGAATTTCATTTCAAGAAACTCGCTAAATAACTTATATCCATACTAATATTATGAAGACAGATTATTCTGGATCGGACGGATTCACTTGGTGGGTCGGGGAAGTCGAGTCTAACAAAGACCCGATGGTGCTCGGTCGTGTCAAAGTGCGTATCTATGGATGGCATACAGGTGGTAACGATAAGGAAGATTATGTCAAGAAGTTACCAACTGAGGCATTGCCATGGGCTACATGTCTCGTCCCTAACGACAAACCACAGGTAAAACAAGTAGGTACTGCTGCAGCACTACAAGAGGGTGCTATGGTGGTAGGTTTCTTCATGGATGGAGAAGAAGGACAAGTGCCTATGGTTATGGGTGCATTCCATACTGTGAAGGATAAAGACCAGAAAGGTGATACATTTGCTGCTAGTCCTGAGGAAGCAAAAAAGGATGATGATAATCCTGTACAAGCACAAACTCTGACAGGTGAAAAGGTAAACTCAGGTAATACAAACCCTAAAGTAATTACAGCACCCTCAAGTCCTGGTGGTGAAGAGGATGAGTCTAGGGGTGCAATGGGTAAAGCAGCAGTTGCTAACTCTGGACATGGAGACCCAACAACCAACCCTATGATTGTGCCGTCCGAAATGGAAGGCGTTGCTGATGGTGTAAATGGTGCAGCGGGTAAAGGATTCCAGACTGACCTATCTCGTATGTTAAACGAGCTAGGTAACATGACTACTCAACTTGCTAGAGGTAAGGATGGCACATATGTGTCTATGATTACTGGTAAGGTTGTACCTGGCGACCCAATAAAAGAAAGACTTAATAAGATCACAAACTTCTTGAGTGGTGGTCTATCTGGTATGCTTGCACCTCTAAAGCAAGCAATGGCAGAAGCAGTAGCAAAGGCAGTTAATATACTTGTAAAACTATTAGCAAAGTTTGTGCCACTAGCAGTGCTCAAGGTATTGATGGCTGCATTGGATCAGATCTTAGATATATTTTGCGTCCCTGTCCCTGCATGGTTAGGTTTAGTCAATGGTGCACTAGGTGATATTAGTAGTTTTGCCAACGGTCTAGTCAATGGTATTGTTGATAAGATTACAGATAAAATTGATTCTGTCACCAGTAAGGTAGATGGTATTATTGATCGTATGCTCAATGGTGCACAGAAAGCCATGGCAGATACTGCGAACACTATAGGTACTATCATGACTGGTATCTTGGGCGTAGCACAGGCTGGGAAAAAGATACAACAATTTGCAGGTGCAGTTAAGACTATTCTTACTACTGATTTCTCTAAGTTAGATTGGGGATCTCTATTAGGTATTATCTTAGGTATATTAAAAGCATTATTTGCAAAAGACTGCGGACGAACGACTAAGGTCACGAAGACGAAAGGGTGGTTTCCATTACTGGGGACTACCCGATGCGATACGTTTGGTGAAACACTCAAAGCGAGTGGAGCAGCTCCAAGTGCATCACAATATAATAACGATAAGTCTGGTAGAGGATTCTTCCATGACTTGTATAACGACTTAGATCCATATAGACAAACAACTCAAACATTCTTAAACGGCACAAGTATCATTGAAGATGCTACGCCTGGTAAAGAGAAACGTATTAACTCAGGTCCTGGTGGTGTAACCACTATTGAGGATAGACTTGGTAACGTCCATAAGAATGTCCCTAACAATGACACAAGAATCATTGCGAAGGACTGTTGTGAGACTGTAAAAGGTAATAAGACTCTAACTGTAGAGGGTGACTATCATCTCAAGGTCATGGGTAACTTTGACATAGAAGTTATCGGTGCTATGAATATTAATCAGAGCAACGGAGATCCAACTGAAACAACTGGATCATCTAAACCTACTAATGGTAGCACTAGTGAAAACACAGTTACCAATACAGATGCAAACAATTACTATAAACCTCCAATACCTGTATATGGATCTGCAAATTATCCTGCATATCCAAAGGAGCCAGGTAGTGATAGGTATGGACGTAGACCTGGTGGATCAAGTCTAGCCGTCCCTACTAAGTCAGGTAGTGATAAAGAGCAATCATCTGTTGAAGTGAAACATGGTGACCATACCATTGCATATAGTGGCATTATAACCATGCAAGCAGCTGACATAAAACTAGCCGCGGCTGATAAAGTTAACGTAGCAGCACAGGTAACTAAGATTGAAGGTAATGCTATTGATTTAGTTGCTGATGGTGAGATCACTATGGAAGCAAACTGGATCAGTAAATTCCTAGGGTCAGGTGAATTGTCATTTGTTAATATGTTTAGTCTTGACATCATGCCTAAGATCTCGGGTGTATTCCAGATGGTCAAAGGATCTATTGTTGATGCATGCGTAGACCAACCAGGTATTCCTCCTGCCATGCCCCCACTTCACATTCGTATTTCCAACGCTACTACTTTAGTAGGTGGTATGGCAGACGTAGTAAGTGGCACAACAGGAGCACACTTTACTTTTGTTAATACAGCTTCGGGTGGTATTGCAGAGATTGTCAATGCTGCAGGTGGTGCAATTATTAACCAAGTAAATAATGGTATCGCATCATATGGTGTGAATACTGGATTCTTCGCTGCAGGATGCTCTGCAGGTCCTACTCAGATATATGGCTTGCCAGTTTTGTTAAACTGATGTATGATATGGGGATCTATACCCCATACTATGCCAATACATGTAAACGACAGTGATGTCGTAGAGCATATATTCGTGACGATGAGTCAAAGGAAAGTAAGAATCCTAGACGAAGCAGGCTACGAAGAAATTGTTAAATACAAATGGGATGACGAGGGTAGTGAAGGTTTTCGAGAAACCATTGCTATGTTTCAAGCAACAGTCCCTAAGGATATAATCACATTCTTACCATGAATAACATCATTACACTTACACAAGAAGAGATTGAAGGTAACTTTGAGTTTGCGTTGAAACTTTGCGAAAAGGGTCACACAATCAAAGTTATAACTAAAGATGAAAAAGCAGTTTTGCTTACACCAGTAATGGGATACACTCAACTTCCTGATGATGTGAATATTCCAGATGCTGAGGAGTTTACTCCTGACCCTGCTGCTGTGGGAGCATATGTAGCAGAATCTATGCGAGAAATGACACAGGACTTCTAATGGCGATCAAGGTAACAGAAAACTTTTGTTATCTAGAATTACCTGATGTTGGGAAGCAAATCGTTAAGATGTATAAAATTGGTGGCATACCATATACATTTGACGAATTGCCAGAATTTATGCAAGGTGACCCTGACATTATTCTAGATGCAGAGACATCACCAGAGTATACCATGGAGCAAATGTATAACTATTCATGTTATCTTTGTGACGAGGAAATGCACCCATTAATGTGGGATTTGGAGGGGTATGTCGAAAATTTCGAGGAAGTCCCAGACGCATAGTAGATATTGTATAAATAAAGTTGTAACTAAATAGCGAGCGGTTGTGGCAACCAAAAGAATATCACAATTAGGTACGATAACGGATGCAGAGGTTACTGGCGAGTCGATTCTCCCTGTAGTTATTTCTGATCCATTACAACCAAACCGCAAAGCCAAAGTAAACCAGTTGCATAGAGGTGTGAGTGCAGGTACAGCAGCCACGCCTGGTCTATGTTTCGATTTGGACAGGGACACAGGACTCTATCAAGCACAAGCAAACGAGATTGGTATAACTTTTGGATCTGCGACAATCTATAACACTAGAGTAGCAAACACTGATGGATCTTCAACGGTCAACATCACTGCTATAGATACTGCTAGTTCCAATAGTAATGTACAAATCACTCCTCAGGGTAGTGGTTATTTTACTGTACAAGGTCTTACTCAGTTTAAAGACGTTGAATTCTATCTAACAGGTGATCAAAACCCTGCTAAGAGAGCATTCTTTAACGCTGATACTATCTCTACACAGTCAGGTACAAAGAGATTTGACTTACCCGATGTAGGTGTAAGCACATCTACCACACTGGTTGCTAACGATACATTCCAATCATTGACAAATAAGACTATCATCATTAAAGATAGTGAGTTGTCAATCACTGGATCCACATCAACAGATAAGGTAGCAAAACTTGAGTGTGACGCATGGCAATCACCAGGCACACATATATACAGGTTACCAGATTTCGGTGCTACACAAACACAATCTACTCTGATTGATGACATCACAGAGCAAAATATATTCAATAAGAATATGGTTAACCCCACATTCTCGAATACACCCTCTGGCGATCCTCAAAACCCTACACCACAGGTAATTTTTGATTCATCTGGTCTAACTGCAAACCGCACTATTATATTTGATGACCTCAATGCCACACTCGTAGGTACAGACTCCACTCAAACACTAAGTAATAAAGTATATCAAGGTGCAATATTTGCAGATACTACTGCAAGTGTAGGTATCAATAGGAAAATTACATTTGATCTATCTAATATTGAAGATAATCAAAACTATTCCTTTAGTTTCCCTAATAATGATCCTTCTGCCCCGCTAAATACTTCCGACTCTTCAGTTTTAGTAACCGAATTGAAGACTCAAACTCTAGTCAACAAGACATTTGAATCCGCTAAGATTAACAACCCTAACGATTTAAACGGTCTCGTTACTATTGATGTCTCTAATATCACTGAGGCAGTATCGATTCAATTCCCTAATGCGGATGCAACGTTACTTTCTACTAATAACATCGCTGAGGTGGGTATTAGTTTCGGTGGTCCTATTTCCGCCCCAGTCTTAGGTGGACAACTCAGACTACAATCACATTTCCAGTCAGGATGGTAATTAAAAAATGACAGCAGGACGATTAGCTGCCGTATCACCCGCAGCAACCACAGATACGTCGCTATATAAGGCGAATATAACAGACACAGCATCAACGGTAGTCAATGTATGTAACCAGAATGGATCTGGCAGCACATACAGAATAGCGTTGAGAGACTACGATCAGGTGTTACACCTAGATGGTTTAAATGCTAGTGCATATAAATTTGCAAAAGGCAATCCAATCACATCTTATTACTTGGATCTTAATCCAGGTTTCCAAGATGCACAAGCAATTCCTGGTACGAATTTTACATCTACTAACGGTGCGACTGGCACTATTCTTGATGTATTCAAACCTACAACTGCTGTAACTTACTACACAAAGATTTCTGAAATCATCCAACTTAGTTTCGCTGCTGACTCTCTGACTGGTACTCCTGTTGATGGTGAGACTATTACTGGTGCAACTTCTGGTCTTACTGCATCCAACCGTGGTGTGCAGGCAGGAGGTACTTCAGCATTTATTGAGGTTGCTGATATTGCAACAGGTGGCACTGCAGTCAATGTAGATAGAAATACTGGTCTTGCTGACGGTATGTATCTAACTATTGGTGACTCTGCTAACTCAGATAATACAGACGAAATTATTTTAATCGATGCCTCTGGTATTAACACTACAACTAACGTCCTGACTGTTACTCGTGGTGCACTTAATACTACACCCGCACCAATTCCTGCAGGACGTTTATCTGTTGCGTGGTCAGCATCTGCTACTGTTACAACGATTGACGAGGGTGGCACATATGCAGCAGGTGATGTAACACTCACCGTTGCTGACGCTACTGGTTTCGTTACTGGTGGATTTGTATTGATCGACAACGAAATCATGGAGATCACAGGTGTTGCAGGTAATGACTTAACTGTTACTCGTGGATCTTATGGTACATCTGATGTTAACCATAACAACGGTGCTAACGTTACACTATTAACTAACAACGGACAATATTTACTTAACTGGTTTACAACTGACGAAGGAATTACTTTCGCAGGTGGTGCTGCTGCAACTGTATCATTCAGTGCAACTGCATCTCAAACAATCTCTACTAAGTTTGTTTTATCTCTTACAGGTGCTAGTGCAACCGATCATATCTATAATCAGGCATTACAATTAGACCTTGATAGGACATATATCTTTGATCAAAGTAACTCAACTAACTCAGGTAACGCATTTAGATTTTCAGCAGATGACACTGAAGGTCCTAATGGATCAGGTACTGAGTATACTACAGGTGTTACTAAGGTAGGTACTGCAGGACAAGCAGGTTGCACAGTAACTATCAACATCACAGATTCTACTAGTAACCTATTGAATATCTACTCTGAGGATGGACTTGATCCTTCACAGACTGGTGGTCGTGGTTTTACTGCTAACGTTAGTTTGACTCCTACTTACACAAGAGTTTACATATACAATATCGCAGGTGAAGCACTCGCTGCTGCTGATACATTTACTATCGGTGGTATTACTCAAACTATCGAAGCAAGTGGTGTGAGTGCAGGTCCTTATGGATACGTCCACGAATGGGATCCTACAAATAATCATCTGAAAGTTTCTATCGATAGAAACTCAGCAGCATTCTCTGTGGGAGATACTTTCTACGATACACCTACTCTAAACAATGGCACAAGATCCATGGTTGAAGTTGTTGATGGTAAGATTTTAACTGTTGACACAATCGGTGGTGCCGATGCAAGTAGGACTCAAGGGACATACACAGTCAGTGGATCATCTAACGGTAGTGGCACTGGACAATCATTCTCTGTTGTAGTTGCAGCATCTACAGGTGCAGCGTCTGTAACAATTTTGAATGGTGGTAAGAATCACACAGCAGGTAACACAATTACTATCCTCGATAGTGATCTAGGTGGTGGAGGTGCTGCAAACTTAACCTTCAATGTAGCAACTATCTCAACTGGTATCCAAACTTCTGCTACAGGAGTCTATAACGTGAGTGATTATCTATTCTATGATAAAGCAATTACTGCAAACACAACTGATAAGAATTCATCTATCATCGTCGGACCTGGTCAAAACCTAGTCTGTCGTGCAGCAAACACAAGCGTATCTTTTATTGTTAATGGTTTTGAGTCTTCATCTTCCGACTTTGAGGTCGTGAATATGACTAAGACTTCAACTGGTGGTGAAGGTGGCGGTGCTCCAACCCCATAATAAATAACCATATCGGGCAATCATTAAATGGCACTAACTCGTCTTAAAAATATCATTACATCGAGGACTGGACGTATTATATACGTTAACCCCGATGATTTTGATGCGTCAGATTCATTTGACAATCGAGGTAACTCAGCTTTACGTCCATTTAAAACGTTGCAGCGTGCATTTTTAGAAGTATCAAGATTTTCATATAGAGTTGGTTTAAGTAATGACGAATTTGATGCATTTAGTATCTACCTATATCCGTCAGAATATGTTTTAGATAATAGACCTGGTTTATCAGATTTTAACCAGATCCAACCATTCAATGAGAATACTAACTTTGATATAACATCTGCATCTAATGAGCTTTACAAATTCAATTCAACTCGTGGTGGCATTATTGTACCCAGAGGTTGTTCCGTCGTGGGATCCGACCTCAGAAGAACTAAGATTGTACCTAAATATGTGCCGTATCCCACAGTACAAGGATCTCTTGGCATAACTGCTGCTAACGAGCCTGCTGCTACTTCTATCTTTAGATTGACTGGTGCCACATACTTCTGGCAGATGTCATTCTTTGATGGAGATAACAACGGTGTATTCTACAGAGACGACCTCTCACAGATCGCACCTAACTTCTCACATCATAAACTAACATGTTTTGAATATGCTAACACTACAGATCTAAACTTATACTATCAAAAGATCTCAAAAGCATATGCAACAATTCCTGATTCCTCTGGTATCATAGCTCAAGACCAATTACAGGCAAGAGTCGAGGAAAACAGAATTGTAGGTCCGATCTCTGATGAATTTGCTGTATCACAGATCATACGAAATGGACAGACAGCAACCGCATTTACCGTGGATGAATTGGGTAACCCCAAAAACCACGGTTTCTCTGTTGGAGTGGCAGTTAATATATCTGGTGTAACAGGTCCTACTGAGCAAGATCAATTACTATACAACGGATCATTCTTTGTTACATCTGCACAAGGTAACCAGTTTACATATCAAATGTCAGCTGAGCCATCTGGTAATGCTATTGGTAGTAATATATTAGTTAAAGTTGAGATTGATACTGTAGACTCAGCGTCTCCATATGTATTCAACTGCTCGTTAAGATCAGTGTGGGGTATAAATGGTATGCATGCTGATGGTGCAGAGGCAACTGGTTTTAAATCCATGGTTGTTGCCCAGTTTACAGGTATATCACTACAAAAAGACGACAGAGCATTCGTATTATATAACCCAACTACAGGTCAATATGAAGCACAAGCAGCAGGGTCTGGTGCACACATTAATGGTCTGGCAAAATATCGTAAGGGGTGGCGTAACTGCCATATTAAAGCATCCAATGATGCATTTATTCAAGTCGTTTCTGTGTTTGCTGTTGGATTTGGTGACCATTTCTTCAGCAATAGTGGTGGTGACCTATCTATCACTAATAGTAACAGTAACTTCGGAAATACCTCTCTCAGATCTACTGGATTTAAGTCAGCAAGCTTCACCAAAGATAAGGCGGGACAAATTACGCACGTTGTACCACCTAAAGGATTAAGTGATGTAGATGAAATATCAGTAAACTGGGTAACAATCGATATTAACAAGACCAGAGCAGCAGCGGATCCAACAAAACTATTTTTATATGGATACTCAGTAGAAACTGGCAAACCACCATCAAAAGTCCAAGGCTATACAGTTGGTGCTAGAAGGGATGATGTCAACACCCCAGATAGAGTTTATGTATTGTTGGTGGCATCTGGTGCATCTGAGCCAACAACTCACTATGCAGAGATATCTCCTTCAGGTACTGATGTAACAGGCACATCACCTGGTGATGATGATTCTCCACTCAAGTGGGATACTACACAAAGCAACTGGTATATCCAAGTAGATGGTAGTCAAAACACAATTTACACTACACTACAGTCTAATACAACATATCAAAATCTAGGATTCACACCTACTACATTCATCCGTAGGGTGCCTGATGCTAGAAACCTTGTCGATAGAATCTATCGTTATCGTTACGTCCTTGATAAAGATGCATTCCCAGTGCCTAGGACACCGATTACTGGTTTCGTTATTCAGCCTAGATCATCCGAGACTAACTCTCCTGCATATTCAAGGACATATTACATCTATGCAGTTGAGACATATCAAGAGTTTGTAAGAGGTGTCACTGATGGTATATACTATCTGACTCTTCTTAATGCTTCAGTCAGCCCAACAACAACTAACTTCAACGATTTCTTCTTCTCTCAACAAACAGTGGATCTCTACCCTGCATTTGACAGAGATAATCCTGTTGCAGATCCTGCAGCATCTATCTCCATTGCAGACAATGAAGTCTTGGGCTTGGTGAAGACAACCGACGGTGCATCACCAACACCTAATGAGAATACACAGTTGTCTATTACAAAAGAAACAACACAGTATTATCTACAGGAGTCACAAAATAACTTAGGATACACTACAGCATCTAACGTGTTGAATGGTATCTCAGTTACTGCACGTCTGGGTGACGCAGAGGAAAGAAAGATTCCTCTAAAACTTAACGCTGACAGTAGCGTCCAACCTCTGCTAGTAGAGCTGAGACGATACTCTATCCTCAGAGCGTCAGGTCACACGTTTGAATACCTTGGTTTCGGACCAGGTAACTATTCAACTGCATTCCCATCTACACAGGTGGAAGTGTTATCTCCTGCTCAGGTTAGATTATCACAGTCACTAAAAGAATCAGCAGGTGTTGCATACTACTCTGGTGTTAATAGTGATGGTGAGTTATTTGTTGGTAACCAGGTTATTAACCCAGTTACAGGTCAGATAACTAATGAGGATATTGCACAACTTAACGTGTTGGGTGAAGAGGGCACAACTATTGAGACATTCTCAGAGTTGGTCTTAACTGACAAACTAACCGTAATTGGTGGTGCATCCAACCAGTTAGAATCTGTATTCTCAGGTCCTGTTACCTTCCAGAAGAAGTTAACATCACAGGATGAGATCCAGTCATTAGAGTTTACATACTCTAACGACGACGGCACAGTGCTGAGAAAAACATTCCTAGCTGAGGATGACGGATCTGGATTACCTGTTACACAGGCAGGGTCTGCATTCAACTCAGGAGACATGTGTTACAACATAGATTGGGCACCAGGTCAAGCACTTGGTTGGATTTATGATGCAGGCACATGGTATAAGTTTGGTTTGAGTGATACTACACCCATCACATCAAATCGTTATAGTGGTGTCACACACTATGGTGTTGGTATAGCACCTGATGCTACAAATAGAATGAAGATTGGTGGTAACTTCTACATTGAGGGTAATCTTGATGTATCAGGTAATTATGGATCAGCAGATAAGTATACACTTGCAACTGGTTTAGCAAACTCTAACAACGGCACAACATATAGTGGCGATGGAGCAACTGCAACCTTTGCTATATCTGCAGGTCATACTTCATACTCACTCTTGGTATTCCTTAATGGAGTATGTCAAGTGCCAGGTGTTGATTATCAAGTGAGTGGAAACTCAGTTGACTTCTCTATAGGTACAGTGCCTCAAACAGGAGACACTATACATGTAAGAGAATTGGTTATCTAAATAAAATATCGAGAGGAAGTAGATGTCTACTAAGATTAATGGTAATCAGATTGACGCTGCCACAAGAGCAATTATTACTGCTCTAACTGTGACAGAGCAGATCAACCTGCCTTCCCTTACTCAAACAGCAATTAATGGTCTCGGTACACCTGCCTTTGGTACTTTGGTTTATAATGCAACCGAAGACATGGCACAGATTTATCTTCAAGATGCTGCACAGGGTGTGCCAGGTTGGGACGACGTAGGTGGTGGAGGACCTTCTGTTGGAGAGGATTCTATCATTCGTACAAATGGTCCTACAATCGGTGAGAGTTTAACAATAGGACCTACAGCAAATGGTGGAGTTGAATTCACCAATGGTTTTACAGCAGGTCCTGTAGAAGTAGCAAGTGGATATACAGTTACTATTGAGAATGGTGCATCATGGTTTATTCTTGGTGGAGAAGAGAATGACCTAAAAGAGGGAGAGGTTGTGCAGGCAAAGTTTGCATCAACACCCCCTGATCGATATATGATTAGATCTAATGAGTTGGCACAAATTCCTAACCTTGAGGTATCGATTGCACCTACACATACAAATTCTAAAATTGTATTGATAGCAATGGTAACCTCTACATGTCAATATGTCACGTCATTTGGTTTCTTCCGTGATGGTAACTTAATTACTAGTGGACTTAATGGTAATAGTAATGTAAGTAGTGGATCTGTCACAACCCAATATGAAGGATCTGGTTATGATAATGATAGTTACATATATTCAGTACCTGTGCACTATCATGATACACCTGGCACAACTAACGCAGTTACATATACTGTTGGTGCATCTTCATCATGGGAAGGGTCGATAAGAGACCTCTATATAAATGATAGGGGTAGCAACGACATGAGAGGTGTCAGCACACTTTTAGCACTAGAGGTGAGAGGTAACTAATGATTGAATCTGATTGGAAAAAGTTTTGCGAGAGAGTAAGGGATAAACAAACTATTGCTCAAGATGAGGTTGTGATTAAAGACGCAATCGAAGCATTGCATCCTGGTGCCTCATATACAATGACAAATATTGATCCTTATAGAATTGTATTTAATGATGCTAGAGAATATGATCCAGTTGCAATTCTAACTAAAGTTAAAGATATGAATTATACCGTCACTAACTTTAGACCTACAGCAAATGAATTGCTTGACAAACTATGGAAAGACATAGACGAAGGTACGCTAAATACCTCTGGGTCTTTCTATCAAGCACTGAAACCCTTTATAAGTTAACATGGCACTATTAAGAGTAAATACAATTCAAGATACGTCAGGTGTTAATGGTTTTAGTATCACTAACACTACCATCTCGATTAATGGTACATTGACTGTTAGTGATCTAGTAGTAAACGGAGTTATCACTGGATCATCATCTTATATTGTACCTTCACAGTCAGGTCAAGGTGGAAAGTTTTTGACTACTGATGGATCTAATCCGTCATGGTCAGCATTGACAACAAGATCTGGAATCAGATCAATGTCAGTGTTTACTGGTAATGGCACATGGTCTAGACCAGATCAATGTAAAAACATCATGGTAACATGTGTTGGTGCAGGTGGTGGAGGATCAGGTTATACTGAATCAGGTGGTGCAGGTGGTATGTCACAACGTCAAGTTGATGTGACAAACGTTTCATCTGTATCTGTTACAGTAGGAAATCCTGGTGGTGGCACAAACTACTCAGGATGTGGTGGTAATGGAAACACATCATCATTCGGTGGATATTGTAGTGCATCTGGTGGAGTAGGAGCTAATTGCTCTCAGCAACACGCAGGTGGATATGGTGGAAACGGTAGTGGTGGTCAACTGAATGTGCATGGTGGCGGGGGTAATGGTCATGGGTCACACCATAGTTATGGTAATTATTGCTCTGGTGTAAGTTATTATGGAGGTGGACAACCTGGTGGACACAACCAAGTAAACTGGTCACATAGACATGAATTACACGCAGCATGGGGATCTGGTGGAAATGGATCTCGACATAGTAACAGAGGTGCCCGAGGTCGTGAGGGTATTGTTGTTGTGCATGAGTATTGGGGTTAACTAATGAGTTTATTAAAAGTATCATCTATTAATGATCTAACCGACACAGGTGGATTTTCTCTATCTAATGGTGGAGTAACTGCTACACTTCCTTTGGTGGTAGGTAATATTATAATCAATGGAGCGATATCAGGTAACTCTGGACATATCATTCCAAGACAGGCAGGAAATGCCGAGAAATTACTGCAAACTGATGGCACAAACCTTTCATGGGTAGAAGCAGCAGGACTTGCAGGTATTAGAAGTATGCAAGTGTGGACAAGTAACGGCACATGGAGTAGACCGTCTGACTGCACTAGTATCATGGTTACAGCCGTCGGAGCAGGTGGTGGTGGATCAGGATATTGTGAGGCAGGCGGAGCAGGAGGAATGTCTCAGCGTGTCATCGACGTAACAAATGTAGCATCTGTATCAGTAACAGTAGGAAATCCTGGCGGAGGTACAAACTACGCAGGATGTGGTGGAAACGGTAACTCTTCAAGTTTCGGCTCCTATGTAACTGGTGGAGGTGGAGGAGGATCAAATTGTATTCAGCAGCACGAAGGTGGTTTAGGGGGAGAAGGTATTGGTGGCACACTAAACGTATTTGGTGGAGGAGGCAACGCCCACGGATCTCATCATTCCTACGGAAACCACGCAGGAGGAGCAAGTTACTACGGAGGATCACAACCGTCTTCTCACAGACAAGGTAACTATAGTCACAGACATGAAAGTCACTCAGCATGGGGTGCAGGTGGTAATGGATCACAGCATGGTAACAGAGGTGCTAGTGGTAGACAGGGTGTTGTCGTAGTCCACGAATACTATGGTAAGCCAGCAAGTGCAGATACCAGTTATGGTACATCATCTGGTAATGCTGCAGAATCAGCAGAAGAGATTAAGATTAGAAATCCTAATGCAGGTGATGGAGTTTATTGGATTAACTTTGGTGGCACTGTCAGACAAATCTATTGTCTAATGGACAACAGATGGTTAGGTGGTGGATGGATGATGGGTATGAAAGCAACTAGAGGCACCACATTTAACTGGGATTCTAGTTACTGGACATCTAATAACGTCCTTAATGAGTCAGCATATAATACTAATGATGGTGACGCTAAGTTTGAAACTATGAATAAGTTTTCAGCAAAAGATATCTTAGCAATCTGGCCAGACATAGGTAATGGTGGATGCGTCCCTGATTCTAATAGAGGATGGACATGGTTTGAAACAGATTTCAACACAGGATATGGTAGAGGTGGTAGAATCGTCCCTATTACATTCTGGTCTCAGGTAGATAGATTCTATAAGTCTAATGCTAATGAGTTTTGTGGTATTGGACAATTCTCTGGACAGTCACACGTTAGATTCTACGGATTCAACTACAGAAATAATCCAGGTTGGGCACGCACACGTTGGGGATTCGGATGGAATGAAAACGGTGGTGGGTCTGGTGGATATCCAGAAGCGGATATGAACTCTGATGACGTATCAGGTGGTATTGGTATGAGTGGTAACTTTGGTAGTTACTCAGCAGGAGATCGTATCAACTGTTGCCAGAACCGTAACGGAATAAATAGATCAGCAAGGGTGGAGTTGTATTTTAGATGAGCACACTTAGAGTTAACAATGTAAAAGACCTTGCAGGTATTGCAGGATTCACACTAAGCACTGGTGGTATAGTGTCTAACGCAACATTGATTGTGGGAGATATTACTATCAACGGTAGTGTAACTGGATCATCAAAATACATTATACCTAACATGTCAGGTCAGTCAGGAAAATTCCTGCAGACTGATGGCACAAACCTATCATGGGTAGAAGCATCATCTGTCTCTGGATTCAGATCAATGCAGGTCTGGACATCCAATGGCACATGGAGCAAACCTGCTGACTGTAAAACTATTATGGTTACAGTATTAGGTGCAGGTGGAGGAGGATCAGGATATTGTGAAGCAGGTGGTGCAGGTGGTATGTCACAGAGAGTTATTGATGTGCAAAATGTCAGCTCAGTATCTGTTACAGTAGGAAATCCTGGTGGTGGTACTAACTACTCTGGATGTGGTGGTAACGGCAACTCATCTAGTTTTGGTGGTTACTGCTCAGCTGGTGGTGGAGTTGGTGCAAACTGCTCTCAACAACACTCAGGAGGATATGGTGGTAATGGGTCAGGTGGTAACCTAAACGTCCACGGAGGTGGTGGTAATGGTCATGGATCTCATCACTCATATGGTAACCACGCAGGTGGTAGATCATACTATGGTGGATCACAACCCTCATCACACAGACAAGGCAACTATTCTCATAGACACGAAGGTCATAGTGCATGGGGAGCAGGTGGTAATGGATCACAGCATGGTAACAGAGGTGCCTCTGGACGTGTTGGTGTGGTAGTAGTCCACGAATATTATGGCTAAATAACTAAGATTCTTTCAACAAACCAATGAAAAAAGCAATTATCCACGGTGAGTCTGGAATGATCACCGATATATGTGAAGAGGGAGATGAATTTCAAATCTACGATGGTGCTGATGCAACTATGAAGTGGATGGAAGTCCCTGACGACACAACTAATGAGCACCGTATGGTCAATGGTGTTATCTACCCACGCTCAGAGCTAGAAAATCAGGCAGAAGCATATCTTGTTGCTCGCACGATTGCCTATGGTTCTGTGGGAGAGCAATTAGACATGATCTATAAAGACCAACTTAATGGCACAACAACATTTAAAGATCACGTTGCAGCTGTAAAAGCAAATGTGCCTAGTCCAAGTAGTGCACCTGCATTCACAGAGGATGTTAAAAAAGTACAAGTAGAAGGTAGAATGGCTTGGGATCCCTATCCAAGTTAACAATAATATGCTATAATCTATAGTATGAATATTTACATTATAGGTGGTGGGTCATCTGGATGGATGACAGCAACCACAATGCTGACAAAATTTCCCGAAGCAAAAATTACAGTCGTAGAGTCGCCTGATGTGCCCCCTGTGGGTGTAGGTGAGTCTACGACTCAGTATTTTAGGATATGGGCAGATTATGTAGGACTCAAAGATGAAGAGTGGATGCCTGCATGTGATGCCACATATAAGATTAGTGTAAGGTTTAGTAATTTCCATGATGTAGATGATACACCATGGCAGTATCCATTCGGATCGCCAAATTATGACTTAGCAAAACCTGATGTTTGGTTTTGGAATCAATATAAGAGAGGATGGAGTAACGATAAATTTGCCAGAGACTATTGGGTAGCAGCAGAGTGTGCAGAGCATAACCTGTTACCTATTAAGAATCCTTATAATTTTAATCTTAAAAAGAATACTGGTTACCATTTCGATGCAGTAAAGTTTGCTAACTGGTTGAGAGATAATAAATGCCAGAAAGTTAACAGGATTATAGGTAGAGTAGATGATTTTGAGAGGGTAGGAGACAATATAAAATATTTGTGGATAGATGAGAAACAACACGAAGCAGATTTATATTTTGATTGCACAGGATTTACATCTCTACTCAACAATTCTGAGTGGTTAGATTATAGTGACTGGTTACCAAATGACACAGCGTGGGTCACACGTTTAAAATATAAACATAAGGAAGAGCAACTCAAATCATATACACAGTGCACAGCATTGAGTAGTGGTTGGGTCTGGACAGTGCCCACATTTGCCAGAATTGGGACAGGATATGTATTCTCTAGTAAGTTTCAAGATCATCAAAGTGCACTAAAAGAGTTTGCATCTTTCCTTAAGTATGATACTGAGGGTTTTAGAAAGATACATTTTAAGACAGGAAGAAAGAAAGAGATATGGTGTGGTAATGTAGTGTCTATTGGTTTATCAGGAGGATTCATAGAGCCATTAGAATCTAATGGTCTATTATCAGTGCATGAATTTCTATTAAAATTCTGTAGGATGTGGAAACCGAATACCACTCAAATGATGAGAGATACATATAACAAGGCAGTATCATTCGCATTCGATGGCTTTGCAAGTTTCGTTGCTCTTCATTATGCTCTTACTCAACGTAGGGATTCTCCTTATTGGAGACATGTCTCAGGTATTAGATATCCTGATGAGGGCATGATAGAGGCAGCTAGAGTTACAATGATGGAAGAGTCACATAATTTTGCCAGTAAATTAGATTGGCGACTTGCAGACTCACTATTTTGTGTCATGGCAGGTCATGGATGGAATCCATTTACTGATGTTATTGAAAGTGAAATCCTATTTCATGGTGGAATACCTGAGGATTCACATCTAAACAGTTGGACACATGAGTGGAATCATGCTAGACTAGGAGTTAATCCGTTAGAATATTATAACAGGACGTTGTATGCAGTTTAAATCATATTGTATCGTAGGTGGTGGGTCATCTGGATGGATGGCAGCTGCAACAATGAAAACAGCATTTCCAGAGTGTGAGGTCAGTCTCATACAACCTGAGGGTAGAAATATTATTGGTGTAGGAGAGTCTACTTTAGGACATATTAATAGATTTTTTAGATTTCTTGGATTGAATGACAAGGAGTGGATGCCATATTGTAATGCCACATATAAATCATCAATCGCATTTAAGAATTTTAGAGAGGGAAATGGAGAGAGATTTCAATATCCATTTGGACGTATAGATCACAACGATTATCGTAGTGATTATATGACATTCTTTGAGTTGCAAGTAAAGTATCCACACTTGTATCCACCCGAAGAGTTTGCACGTTTCTTTAATCCAAATACTATTCTGGCAGAGGAGAATAAACTAACGTCTGATTATATTTCTAATGAAATGCATAATTGGAATTTTGTGCAGGATACAGCATATCATATGGATAGTGAAAAGTTTGGTGAATTCTTAAGTCACCGCTATCCTGATGTAAAAGTATATACAGGTAACGTAATCAATGCCACTCGTAATGAGACTGGTGATGTAATCACTATGAATACAGATAGTGGAGATAGAATCATGGCAGATCTCTACATTGATTGCACAGGTTTCAAATCTCTGATCCTAGAAAAGATGATGGGATCTAAGTTTGTATCATTCAATGATGTGTTGTTTAATGACACAGCATGGGCAGCTAAGATCCAGTATTCGGATCGTGAAAATCAGATGGATAACTACACAGATTGCGTAGCAATGTCTAATGGATGGTCATGGAATATACCACTGTGGGACAGAGTGGGAGGAGGATATGTATTCAGTAAAAAATATATTGACCCTGAGATAGCACAGGCAGAATTCATGAGTTACATAGCACGACGATATTCGCCCAAAATTGCCGATAGTGCTGATTATCGCCTGATTAATATAAGACATGGTAAGAGAGAGAAAGCATGGGTTAATAATGTTGTAGGAATAGGTTTAGCCTATGGTTTCCTCGAGCCACTAGAATCTACAGGACTCATGACTACACATGAGAATCTATTATATCTTGTAGACTCACTCAAACGTCGTAAAAAGGTAACTAAAATAGATATTGACAGTTATAATTACACAGTAGATCATGCAATAGAGTCTATGAAATACTTTATTGGCATGCATTATGTGTTATCTCAACGTGATGACACACAGTATTGGAAGGATGCTACTCAGAATACAGCATTATTCAGTAATCATGACTTAACACAATATATGCATGATTGCCTTTCATGGCATTCTATGCTAGAATCACGAAGGGAATACTTCCAATTATATGAAGGTCTCAGAAAGAATTTCTGGAGTCCAGATAAATTTGAAGGATTAATTTATATCGCAGCAGGTCAATCATTTAGACCTATTAACGAGCATAATGTTAAAGAAGCACATTTCATCTATCCTCGTCGTAAAGGAGAGGTAGAGCAAGTGCATCAAGATTGGCAACGTGATCGTCAAGCGATATATAGTCAAGTAAAAGAGTTACCCACTCACTATGAGTATCTAAGAGATAACATTTATGCCTAACTTGTGGAAGAAAATTAAAGGTAAATTCCAGAAACCTTGGATAAGATTTTATTCAATGGATGCAGGTGTTGCAGAATTTTATCCTCTATACCCATCACAGAAGTTGAAGCGTCAATGGAGAATCAATGCATTAAAAGAGTCCTATAAAAACAAGAGCGATTGCCCTGTTATGGCACTCAAAGAGACATTTGATAATCTAAAGATGGAGGACACAGGTATCAAGGAGCACGCAGCAACTTGCCCTGCCATTACTCAAGTTATGGATAGTGGTTGGATTTTGCCTGCACCTGCTGATTTTGCCATTCGTCCCGACAAAGAAAAAGGGACATTCCAATGGGTGACACGTCAGTTGTTTGTTGGAGGTAAATATGTCACCTCACATATTGAGAGACAGACTGATGGAATGCGTGATCTAGTTAACAAAGCACAACCTACCTTAGGGCAGGTAGTTAAACTAGAGACACCTTGGAGAGTCATGGCACATCCTGATATTGTGATATTGCAGATCCCAGTATCATATAGTGATGACAAGCGATTTAGTGCACCTACAGGGATCGTTGATCCATCATATTCATATGAAATCAACTTGCAACTGTTTTGGCACGCAATGGATGGAGACGAAATAGTCACAGCAGGGACACCATTATGTCAATGGATACCCATCCCTAGAAAATGGCTAGATACTAAGGAGTTTAATGTTGTTATTGAAACAGCAAATGATGCAGACTTCAAATCAGAAACAATGATGGATTATCTCAAAACTAAATCATTTATTGAGAATACCAAATTAAATGATCGTATTCAAGATCATAAGAAAATTAACTCACTTAACGAAAATCTAAAGAGGTTTAATTAATGGAAGCTAACAACTTAAATAGTGGCACTACAGAAGAGATAAAACTCAATGAGTTGGCAGGTGTGTCGCCTGAGGAGAGACAAGGTATCTATTGTGATGAGGATGGTAATCCTGTTCAACTCACATATGATCAATTAGTCCAAGATTTTTGTGATCAACATAAAGATACACTAGCAGAGTATAAAAAGATGGGAGAGGCACTAGACAATATGTCATACTCATCTACTGTTACTCGTGTGTCTCTCGAAGGATTACAAGAGAAGAAGGACAAACTCAACAAATTACAAGGAGCAGTAGAAGCACTATATCTCTATAAAATGCATGTTGACCCTACCGTAACTGACAAAGACTTTACATTTGAAGATTAAATGATTAAATGTGATTATTGGTTTCCTCGTGGTATATGGCACAAGGAAAACTGTGGACTTGATACTGATCATTTTAACGAATTTGCTACGGTGCATCGTGGAGCAATGTCAGGTAGGAAAGCATCAAATGAGGGTGGATTCCAGTCATTTGACTGGGGTAGTGAGAGAATGCATACCTTAACACCACTAAAACATCTATCAGAGCAAATCTATGATGTTGTTGATGTAGCGTGTCAAGATTTAGGTTTTAGAGATTACGCTATGTTAATAACAAATGGGTGGGTAAACATAAATGGACCTGGTGATCTCAATCATGTGCATTCACATCCTGGTGCAATCTTTGGTGGAGTATATTACTCAAAAGTGCCCGAGAAATCAGGTGACATCACGTTTATGCGTCCTTTTGATGAGTTGCATAAGTTTAAATCATGGGGTGTAGGACATAACTATCAACATGGATTAAATCCACTCAACTATGAGATTGCATCATACAAACCTGAGGTCGATAAAATAATTATTTTCCCTGCAGATATGCTACATCAAGTAGCAGCTAATCAAAGTAGTGAGGAGAGAATTTCTTACTCATTCAACGTGACACTATACTCGAAGCACATTAATTATGGTAGTATCCAGAAGTCTATCGAATCTATTAACGACAACGTATCTGAATCGTCTGACTGATACAATGACATCAAGGGGTTTCCCTTGGTATTTCCTACCACATGACGTAACATTTGGTAGTGGTTATAACTATGCATTTGGCGATGTCAATCTGAATACAGATGATACGGATCTGAAATCCCCACCTAAACAAACTAGTGTGGGATGGACTCATGTGTTATATCATGATGGCAACCCAGTCTCAAATTATTATGATCTCTTTATTCCTATTGTAGATCACATTCAAGATAGATTAGGTATTGGTATTTTTGAGTTGTTTAGACTCAGGTTGGCAATGCTACATCATAATCATTTTGTAGAAGATTATAATACACCACATACAGATCATGATAGTAAACACATGACTGGCATATTTTATTTCCACGATTGTGATGGAGATACTATTCTATTCGACCAAGTTGATGACCCTAACGGAGACGTAAACCAACGTATTACAGATATATTTGCACAGGAATACACAGTAGCAGAGAGAATAAAACCAGAGAAGAATAAGTTTATATTGTTTAATGGAAATAGATTCCACGCATCATCTAATCCTAAAATTGGTCAGTATAGGATGGTGTTAAACTTTAACTTCAGACAGATGCCAGATGACATTCTTACTTCCGCTTAAATTATTTGATAGAAATTGGGATCATGATTTGCCATACTATTATGAGCAGGTCATAGATAAGAAAGAGTGCAATGATATATGCACATGGAAAGATGTCGAATTTTGCCTTAATATGCCCAATTTCTTTGACATAGATGTAGTAAGTAAACATGAGATACAAAAGATAAACCCACAAAAGCACGCAAGATCATGGGCTGCACATAGATGGGAAGAAAAGAGTGAGCTATTTGATCTATTCAAAGAGGGACACACATTCATTATCAATAACTATTCATTTAGAAGTGAGAAGGTTATGGGTATGTTAGAGCAATGGTCAAAGATATTCTCAGGAGATAGTCAGTTTCAAATATATTGTGGGATGGGTCAGTCAAATAGTTTCTATATACATGAGGACTTGCCTAATAATTTCATAGTCCAGTTGAGAGGTAAAACTAAATGGAAAGTATTTAATGAGAGGAGAGCAACGTTTGTCTCTCAAGCACCGCCAGGTGATGCACAGGTTGACTATGATAGTTTTACACCTGCCATAGATGTGGAGTTAAATGCAGGGGACGCATTATACATACCACCACGTTGTTATCATCAAGCACAACCAAGCGAAGAGAGAATATCTCTTAGCATCCCAGTCCACCACTACTCTTTATATCATGCTCACAGCATTACCAGACCAGTCGATTGGAAATGGTATAACATCTATTAATCCATATCCATTTATATTTCGATCACATTATAATCTCTCAGATATTTGGAAAGATATCAAGGGAGAGACGGATGTGTTTTTAGATTTTATAGAGAGTCCTAATTCAATATACAAAAACTCAGCACTAGAAGTTGGTGGTGTCTCGTCAGTTGGTAGATGTCGTCATGACCCCCCACATGGGTGGGAAGTGTTTAGTGACATGACTAACAACCACATCCCTAATATTGTAGATAAGGTTTGGGAAATGTGGTCACTTAAAGGTGTCTATCGTAATATGACAGAGAGTTGGATTAACAGACACCCACCCAAGGCAACAACCTTAGAGCATCATCACCATAATGTCACCGTTGCAATTTGTGCATACTTAGATGTGCCAGAAGGTAGTGGTAACCTGCAAATTCTTAACCCTTTTCTTACATTTAAGTATGCAGAACCTGTTGATGATGGTTATGAAATGCCTAGACAAGATCATTGGATAGATATACCAGTAAAGACAAATGATATTATATATTTTCCTGGTTGGTTGAAGCATAGGACAGGGGCAAACAATAGTGATAGCAATAGATATGTCATGACTATGAATGTCACAGCATATGAAATGACTAACATAGATAGAGCAGGATATGATGAGTTTAATAATACTATTGGTTTTATAGAATGAAGCATCCATTAATTAAAATATATGATACTGAGATACTTGATGATGATATTTGTCGTCAAGCAATAGAGTTACCTTATTATCATGGTCGCCAAGATTTGCCTGCACCTAACCTTGAGGATGTTGATCTTAGAGGGACATACTATACACATGATTTCTATTCAGTAGATCATCATGGAAGTAAACCTTTTGATCAATGCTCAGGTCATCATCTATATCAATGGGTGTTAGACAGACTTGAATTATGCTCTCATGTGCCCGTACCTGCCAGAAAAACATTATATGGTGCATACATGAATGTGCTCAAGCATGGGGACGCACCACGCATACATTGTGATGCACCGTCATGGGTAGATAATCAATGCACTATGATAGTATATTTTAATCAGAAGTGGCATCCTAATTATGGTGGAGAGACTATATTCTATGATGACAAGTTAGATATAGTCCACGCAGTCGTCCCAAAACCAGGTAGAGTGGTTATTTTTGATGGTAGGATACCACACTCAGCACGTCCACCAACACCATATTTTTTATGGAATAGATATATGATGGCATTCAAGTATATGGGTATAGAGGTCAGGAATGAGTTACTTGACTGGGGAAGTAAGAATCATCCCTATAAGGATGATGATCAGGG
>MDTD01105253.1_pt1 | contig 37708 bp, 35 predicted proteins | sample 811221 | NCBI WGS metagenome assembly MDTD01 (sample SAMN05326646, study PRJNA326480) | marine metagenome | isolation source: seawater | place: Pacific Ocean: South West | collected 2011
ACCACCACGTTGATAGGCTGGATGTGGAAGCGCAGCAATGCGTGCAGCTGACCAGTACTAATAGCTCAATTGGCTTGATTTATGCACTGAAAAAAATTTAATAGAATAAAATTGATAATAATTATTTTTAAATTATCTTACGGAAAGTAATAAATGAACATAACTCAGTGAAATACTTTTCTAAAATTGATCAATCAAAAATTTTTCCAGTAAATGAAAATACTAAAATTTATTTAAAAAATAATAATTTTTTAAATAAAAACTTTATCTATGAAGAAAAAATAATTGATGAAATTAGTCACTATACCAATCTCTATGAATCTAAAAATCTATTTGGAGAAACATGGGGCGGTACTTGGGAATGGATAGATAAAAAAAAAAGAAATTTATTATTACATTCGAAAAAAAAAAATAAATTGTTGTTAAAAAATTTGTTTAATAATTTTTTTAGAAATTCATTATCTTTTGGTTTAATCAGTAGTCATTGGAATTTAAGAAATAGAAAAGAGTGGAAAAGCAAACTTGTTTCAGATATTTTAAAAAATATTATTGCATGGGAAGAATTCACTAAAAATTCAGACAGAGATTATGAGCTATTAAATTCTAAATTAGATATTGGAAATCCATACGGTTTAAATTACAAAAATAAGCTTATACTTTATGACACTCCAAGACATGATTATTATGCAAAAAAAATAATTAATTTAATTAGTCAATCAAAAAATAAACCGATTATAGTAGAGATTGGTGGGGGCTACGGAGGACTTGTTTCGCAATTAATAAAAAGAAAATTAAAATTTAAATATATAAATATTGATCTCTTTAAAACTTTACCAGTTGCATATTACTATCTAAAAAAAAATTTTAAAATCAACATAGCTATTAATGATTATTTAGACGCAAAAGGTTTAAACAAAAATGATTTTATTTTTATTCCATATTTTGGTCAAAATTTTTGGAAAATTAAAAAAAAAGTACATTTACTATTTAATTCAAACAGCTTTTCAGAAATGGGTAAACACACCCTAAATAAATACTTTATGACAATTAATAAAAAAATTAAGCCGAAATATATTATGCATCAAAATACTAATTTGCACTCGTTTAATAAGTTAAAAAAATATAAAGAGATACCTTCCTCAAAATTTCCCATAGATTATAAAAATTATTCTTTGCAAAATTTTTGCTTGAGCTTGTTTCAAGGAGGATCAGGAAGATACAGAGAATTTTTATTTAAAAGAAAAAACTAGTATATTTTTTGTAATAGAGTCCAATTTTCTCCTTTTTTTTCCCATAAGTGTGGAGACCTAAATTTATTTACATTTGAGTGAAATTCCTCTGCCGAAATATCAATATAATCTAAAAATTCACTAAAATATTTTTTTGGAAATTCATTATCATACATTTTCACTAAATTTACACCTTCTTCCCTTGTAATTTTGTTATTTCTTATTTCTTGTGCGGCATCATAGGTTGCTCTACCTAGTCCAAATTTTATATGAGTTAAATAATAATGAAATGGATCTATTTTATCATCTATACTGGAGTATTTAGAGTATGATCCCTCTGTTCTTTCTGTGTTTGGTCTGAAACCAGTATTTTTTGCAGCATAATAATAACATTCTTGTGGATCCCATTTTATGTAGTAACCTAAAAATCTCTGTTCTATATTATTTTTTTTAAGTTGCTCAAATGATGGAGGTAAATATGGCTCAAAGTCATTTAGTTTAAAATTATAATTTTTTAATATTTTTTCTAAACTTTCTCCACCAAATTTAATATCTGAATTATTTTTTGTGGAAAAAAATTTAACATCCATTTTAGGATTAGAATTTTCTTCAACAGCATTTCCATATTCAGCTTGATTTTCTCCATAAAATATTAAGTTGATCCCAAATTTTAAAGCAATTAATGGACCTATAATTTTTTGACCAATAATAAATGGCTGAAATGGATGAAGAAGATTAACAAACGCTAATTTTGTTAATAATTTATGTACCCTACCATTTGGAGTAAATAAAATATTATCTAAACCGCCTATTTTAATCCAATTATCAAAGTTTTTCCATCCTATCTCAGTGTACATATGAGGTGCCCATGTTACAGTTAAAGGATTCATGTTATATTTATATTTTAATATATGAGCTGTATAAGCGCTGTCTTTACCTCCACTTCCTGGAACAACACAATCATATCCACTTGATTTTCTATGTTTCTCAAGTAAGTGTAATAAATCTTTCTCTCTCTCGTCCCAATTAATTTTGGATTTTGTTTCATTATATTTACACGCATCACATGTCTTTGATTCGTTATCTATATTTAGACCTGATTTTAATTTACCAGAACTTTTAAACTCTACCACGCTTCTTGGTCTTTGGTTGCTCATTACACATTTTGAACAAAACTCTACTTTTTCTGGAAGACCATAAAGAGATATATTTTTAATCATTTTAATTAATAGTGTTATCTATAATAGTTTTTAAAAAATCTAAACCTATCTTAGAACTTTTTTCAGGATGGAACTGAGTGCCAATTATATTTTCATTTTTTATTGCTATAGCACAAACATTCTTTTCATAATAATTAGTCACTCCAATTTGATTTTTATTATCATTTGGTTGAGCATGAAAAGAGTGAACATAATAGAATTTTTCTTTATTAAATTGATTTAAATATGAATGATACTTGCTTGCATGAATAGATGTCTCAAACCAACCAACATTGGGTAAAATAGTTGACATATTGCTTGATAATCGCAATACTTTTCCCTCTATTATTTTTAAACCTTTGGTTTTCATATTTTCCTCGCTCTCATTAAATAATAGCTGCATACCCAAGCATATACCTATTATAAAATTACTATTATCATTTAAATAATTATAAATTTTATAGTTTATCTTTTTTTTAATTAGAAGTTCCATTGCATGATTGTATGCACCTACACCAGGTAAAACACATAAATTTGAATTAATCTCATCGTTTTCGCTATAAAATTCAGGATTATAACCAAGAAATTTCAACGCATTATACAGACTCTGAATATTACCCATTCCATAGTCAATAATTGTAATTTTCTTCATGGAAATATTTTTTTTATCTCAGGTATTTTAAGGATATTATAGTGTAAAACAGAAGCTAGTGCTATAGACACATTTTGAAATTTTTTTTTTAAATCTAAAATATGGTTTAGATTTCCACAACCTCCTGAAATAATTAGTGGTTTTTTTATTAAAGGGTAAACTTTTTTTATTAATTTAATGTCAAAACCCATTTCAGTTCCTTCGTGATCTATTGATGTTAGTAAAATTTCACCACAACCTCTGTCATGAATAATTTTGATCCAATTTTCTAAATCAATGTTTGTCTTTTCCCTTCCACAAAATTTATATGGCTCCCATTTTTCATAATTTAGTTTTTTAGCTTCGATATTAACAATAATAGTAGATTCTCCAAAATTTCTTGTTGCACTTTTCAAAAAGTCAGGATCTTCCAACGCTTTAGAATTTATTGCAACTTTATCTGCTCCAGATTTAAGAGAATCCTCAATATCTTTAAGAGATCTAATTCCTCCACCTAAAGTGATGGGAACAAAAATTTCACTCGTAACTTCTTTAATTAGTTTAAATAAATTATTTCTTCCATACAAGCTTGCAACAGAGTCAATAATCAATAATTCATCAATACCATCGTTATAATATTTGTTTATAATTCTATCTGGTCTATCAATTTTTCTCAAACCTTCTAAATTAATACCTTTAATAACAAATTCATTTTTTACATCAATTCTTGCAATAGTTCGCATAATAAAAAAATTTGTTATAACATATAATTAATATGATAAATAAAAAAAAATTAAAAATTATTGGACTTATTCCAGCAAAAAAAAATTCAAGAGATTTTAAAGGTAAAAATTTTAAAAAATTAAATAACTTATGCTTATATGAAATTGCATTACTTAGCTCAATTAAATCAAAGATAATAGACAAAACATATTTGTCTTCAGACTCGCTTCAAATTTTACAAAAAGGAAAAAAATATGGAGCAATAACAGTAGTAAGAGAAAAAAAACTATGTAGTTTTAAAACTTCTGCAAATGAATTAATTTTAGATTTTATTAAAAAAAATATTAGTAATTATAAAGAATATGTCATTGTTTATTTGCAACCTACCTCCCCTTTCAGAAATCATCACCATATTGATTTAGCATTAAAATTTTTTATTAAAAAAAAACTTAAAACTTTAATCTCTGTAACTGAGAATAAAAATTTTTTTAAATCATTCAAATTAAGAAAAAATAAAATAAATACATATTTTGATAGTAAATTTGTTACATCAAATAGGCAAAAGTTAAAAAAAATATATACTCCTAACGGTGCTATTTATATTTTTTATGTAAAAGATTTCTTAAAAAAAAACAGCATAAATTTTTTAAATTCTAACTTTATTCTTATGAATAAAATAGATAGTATTGATATAGATAATTATGAGGATTATGAATTAGCAAAAATTTTAAGTAAGAAATTTCTAAAATATAAAAATTAATGTTTAAAATTAAGAACAGAAAAATTACAAAAAACACCGATCCATTAATTATTGCCGAGCTAGGTATTAATCATAATGGAAATTTAGACCAAGCGATCGCAATAGCTGATAGTGCTATTAAATCTGGAGCTGAAGTTTTAAAGCATCAAACGCATATACCAGATGAGGAAATGTCATCAGAGGCTAGAAAAGCGATCCCAGGTAATTCCAAAAAATCAATTTATAATATTATAAAATCATGCACCTTATCTGAAAAGGAAGAGCATATACTTATGAAATATGTTGTTAATAAAAAAAGAATTTTTATAAGCACACCATTTTGTAAGGCAGCAGTTGATAGGTTAGTTAGGTTTAATGTTCCTGCATTTAAAATAGGCTCAGGAGAATGCAATAATTTAGAATTAATTAAATATATTTGTAAATTTAAAAAACCAATTATTATGAGCACTGGAATGAACTCTTTAAAAGAAGTTATCCCATCAATCAATTTTATAAATAAAAGAAAGATACCGTTGGCAATTTTACATTGCACGAACGTTTACCCAACGCCTATAAAAAAAAGTAGACTAAACTCTATATCTATAATGTCAAAAATGTTTAAGAATAATATAATAGGATATTCAGATCATACAGTAGGTTTGTATGCTTCATATGCAGCCATCAGTTTAGGTGCTAAAATTGTTGAAAAACATTACGTAGATAGTCATGATAGAAAAGGACCTGATGTTTCTTGTTCAATGGATAAACATCAACTCAAAGAATTGATTAAGGCATCAAAATTAATTAGTAGCTCAATACCTGGTAAAAAAATACCAATTAAAGAGGAATTAGTAACAATTAATTTTGCTTTTGCCTCTGTTGTTGCGAGCATTAACATTAAAAAAGGTGAGATACTTTCAAGAGATAATATTTGTTTAAAAAGACCAGGTAATGGTGATTATAAGTTCTCAGATTTCAGCAAAATTTTAGGCAAAGTTGCGAAAAGAGATATTATTAAAAATACTCAAATAAATAAAAAAGATTTATAGAAATTTATTTTTTCAATTTAATATCTACCTAAAGTTTCGTAAAAAAATTTTTATAAATTGAGTAAAAATTTTATAATTTCCATAGATTGAATTTCCAAATCTACTTTTATCTAATCTTTTGGTTGACTTGATATTAATATTTGTAGTTGTTATATTTTTTTTATTTAAATTAAAAATTATTTGTGGCATATCAATTTTTCTTGATAAGTTTTTTGAATCAACTAATTTAAGATTAATTCCTCTATAACCACAAAATAAGTCTTTAATTTTATATTTTTTTTCAAAAAAAAATCCAAAAATTATTTCAAGAATTCTATTTTTTCGATCTCTGTTTCCTATCACGAGATTATATTTTGATAATTTTTTAATAAATTTAGGAATATATTTAGGATCATGTTCAAAATCTGCATCCATTGTTATTGCATATTTATATCTTGATTTTGCAAATCTTAAACCTTTTTTAATACATTCGTCATATCCACAAGATATTCTATTTTTAATTAATTTTACTTTAGGAAAAAGTTTTGCAATTTTATTTGTCTTATCTTTTGAATTGTCATCAATTATTAAAATCTTAATTTTAAATTTTTTTAAATGTTTAAATAAAACTTTTAGATTTAAATATTCATCCTTAGCTGGAATAATAATCAAAATATCCTTTTTTAAAATATATTTATTTGAGGTCACTCTTTTTAATGTAGTCTCCAGATTGAATATTCCTTTTTACTTTTTTCCCAATTATTTGTTTATGGTTTTTTAAAGGAAGCGAGTCTCTCGGAGAAGGTCTTAAAAATATTAAATCTTCTTGTCTAATTATATGATTTTTTTTCAAATTTTTTTTTACTCTAATGGATCTTCTTTGCAAAACTACAGTTTCTCTCTCATTTCTTTCAATTTTTTTTTGTCCATCGCCCATTGATATTTCTAATTCTCTTGTTGCATCTACCATATTTCTCCAAGTGATTGGGTTCATTGAAAATTTATGGTCAGGTCCAACTCTATTATTGTTGTCAGTAAAATGTTTTTCTATTACTCTCGCTCCAAGCATATAAGCACCTAGAACTGTAGCATGACCAAAAGTATGATCGCTCAGACCCAGTATAACATTTGGAAATGTTTTTTTATATTTCTTTAATACATTTAAATTTATAAATTTAAGATTATTTTTATTTGATGCGGTGTAATTTGTATTACATTGCATTAAAACTATTTTTTTGTTTAATTTTTTAATTGTATTTATTGCATCAACAACTTCATGAAAATTTGAAGCACCAGAAGCAATTATTACAGGTTTATTTTTTTTCGCTATATATGAGAGAATATCTAACCAAGTGATATCTCCAGAACCAATTTTATACGCTGGTACATATGGGTCTAAATGATCAACCATATACTTCGAATACGGACTGCTAAAAAAATCAATTCCTGCTTTTTTACAAGTTTTCTTTAATTCTGATGTCCATTTTAAATTAATTGATGCATCTTTATAAACTTGAAAAACTGATTTTTTCCATTTTTTTTGATGTGAAAATTTACTACCAAGAGACTTAAATCCATAATCACTTACAATTGTTTCAGCTGAAAAATGTTGAAATTTAGCAGCATCTGCTCCTGCCTCTGCACACAAGTATATCAACTCTTTTGCTTTTGATAAACTTCCATCATGATTAGCAGCTATATCAGCAATAAAATATGTTTGATTTTTCTCAGAAATATTTTTTTTTCCAATTTTAAATTTAACCATATCTATTTATATTCATTAAAAAGTTTAAGTAATTCAGAATTAACATCATACTTTTTTATTTTTAATAATCTAGTAATTTTGTTTATATTCATAGTCATATCGAGAGGCCTTCTTATAAACTTAGATGAGTAGTTAATAATACTAAAAGTTCTATTTAATTTTAAATTTTTACATAATTTAATTATAAAGTCACTTTTAGATATTTTATTTTTAGATCCTAAATTGTATGTGTCATTTTTATATTTTTTAATATTAGAGACAATCAACTCTGATAAAGTTGAAATATGTAAAGGGTTAAAAAATATATTCTTAAATAAAAAAATGTTTTTTAAATTTTTATAAATGATTTTATCGTGAAAAGTTCTTTTTTTTCTATCTTTATGAAGAAAATTTACTCTTAAAACTGTGCCATTATTTTCTAAAACAAAATTTTCAGCGATCATTTTTGATTTTCCATAATTGTTAATTGGATATGCGCTATCTTCTTTAGAAGCACCATTATTTGAATAGACTTGATCTGTAGATATATATATTTGTTTTATTCTTTTTCTACCGCAAACCTTTGAAATTATATAAGCTGTTAATATATTATCATCGAAGCATTTAGAATAATTTTTCTCACATTCTTCCACATTTATATTTGAAATAGTATTTATAACGATATTGGGTTTTGTTTTATTAATTAGTTTTAAAAAACTTTTACTATCATTGAATTCACAAAAGAATTTATTTTTTTTATTCCTAGATTGGCCAAAAAATAAAAATTTATTTTTTTTTAACTCTTTACAAATATTTTGACCTAGTGAGCCATTAGCGCCTAGTACTAATATTTTATTCATATTATTTTCTGAATAGTTTTTTTGCAATTTTAAGATCTATTGGTGTGTCTATATCAATTGCATTATCTCTATCAATCTTAAAATAACCAGTATTATTATTTATTATTTTTTTTTTTTTTAAAAATTCTTTAGTTTTAAAAAAATAAAAATATCCACAGTCATGGTACATTTCAGGAATTTCTTGGGAACGTTTATTGCTAAATTTATTCCATTTAAAATTTATTTTATTTTCTTTAATCTCTAAAGCTCTCAGCACTGGATATTCATATTCTGTTATCGATATCATACTGTCAAATTTTCCAACCTTAAATTTCTTAAATGCATTTTTTAAATCTTTTGCTTTTAAAAGAGGTGTGGCAGGATAGATGCAGCATATATATTTATATATATGAAAGTTATGTTTTTTTATTTCATTTAATAAAAGCTGATCAGTTGTAATTTTATCTCCTGAGTATTTTTTTTGTCTTAAACCGTAATGTATTGCCCCAAATTTTTTTCCAACTTTTAATATTTTTTCAGAGTCTGATGAAACTATTATTTTGTCAAAAATCTTTGATAATTTTGCCGTTTTAATTGTTCTACCTAAAAAAGGTATTTTAAAAAATTTTAAAATATTTTTGTTTTTTATCCTCTTACTTCCAGATCTTGCTGGAATAAGACATATAAGATTATTCATGATTTATACCAATTTAAAATTATTACTAAATAATGTTTCAATTTTTAAATCATTTAAGTTATATATTTTACAGTTTTTATCTAATGAAAAATAGAGCTATATCATTTGAGCATGAAAAAAAAGTGTGGGATGCAGAAAATTTATTCTATCTAAATGCCAAAACATCCAGATTATCTAAATTTATATATCATTATGAAATATATAAAAAAATTTTAAAAATCCCAGGAGATGTTCTAGAATTTGGAGTATTTAAAGGAGCATCATTTTCAAGATTTTTGTCCTTTAGAAAAATATTGGAAAATCAAGACAGTAGAAGAATTGTTGGTTTTGATGATTTTGGAATTTTTACTGCAAAAGGTGGTAATGATGACCGAAGTTTCGCGAAAAAATTTCATAAAACTCTTGGAAAAGGATCCAATGATAAAAAATTAGAAATTTTATTAAAAAAAAATAATCATGATAATTTTGAATTAATTAAAGGTGATGTAGTTAAAACTTTACCAAATTATTTAAATAAAAATAAAGGTTTTAAAATAGCACTTCTTCATCTAGATTTAGATATATTTAGACCTACTAAATTTGTGATAGAAAAGCTTTTTGGAAAAATGCAAAAAAATGGAATTATTTTAATTGATGATTATGGTGAAATACATGGAGCTACAAAGGCAATTGATGAGTTTATAAAGAAAAAAAATTGTAAAATTCAAAAACTTAATTATTATAAGAGGCCTTCATTTATAATAATATAAAAATATGCTTAACATTAAAAATACTTTTGTTGATAGAAAAAATTGGGTAAATACTAGGTCCAGCACAATCTTCCCTGCTTATATTAATAATAAAAATGATCAAATCTTAGTATTTCAAAATTATTGGAAGTGGAAAAGTAATATTGATGATATTGTATTTATTCTGACTTTAAGAGACCAAAATTCAAAAATTATCAATCAATTAAAATATAAAGTAAAAAATCACAATGAAATTTCTATAAAAAAAATATTTAAAATTAAAAAAAAATTTATCGGACAACTTGAGTGTGAAATTGAGTCAAATAAAAATTTAAAATTTCCTTATCCAGCATTACTTCTTTTTTATAAAAACAATAATGGTTTTGAAAGTGTTGCACATTCAGCAGGAAGACATTTAAATTCAAATGAGAACGTTACTTCTAAATACTCAGAGAGTAATTTTTATGCAGTTTTTAACCAAGACTTTACTCCAGTGGTTCATGTTTTTTCTGGAAAAAAAATAAATTTTAAGAAAAATTATATAGATGTAAAAATTTATGATGAAAAAAATAAGCTGTTAATAAAAAAAAGAGTAAAAAATATTTTCACAAAACCATTTAGTTCAAAAATTTTATTATTAGAAAAATATTTAACAAATAAAGAAATCAAAAAAGTTTTTGATAAAAAAATTTTTATTAAGTTTGATTTTGAAATATTAAATATTTTTGGTAGACTGATTGTTGGTAATTATGATAAGAAAAATGATGCTTTTTTTGTTACTCATACATTTAGAGTTCATAAATCTAAAACCAAAAATTTAATAAAACCTAATAAAGTTTATAATTCAACAGGATATTTACCGTTAATGAATTGTGAGCCATTAAAATTAACAGCTAAAAGTTATCCAACCAATGCACCTTGTAAGACAGAATATATAAATGTTGATGCTAAATCAAAAATGATTGATAAAAGTAAAGAAAGTTTTTTTACTGGAGGAAAAAATTCAAAAATTTATGAAATAGATCAAATTGGAAATAAATTTAATGTGCTGGAGTTTAAAAAATCAATACCTGATAGATTTAATGTTGAATTTAATTACTCACTTCCCAATTCAAGACATCCAACTGATATAGCAGATGGAATAAAAACATGTTACCAGCCTAAAAAATTTAGTCATTGGGGACATGGTATATCAAAAAATGATTATGAAACTTATATTTTTATCGCTAATTATTCGAATAGTTCAAAAGATAGGAAAAGTGAAAAAATTAACTTAACTATTTTTTCAAATTCAAAAAAAATACAAAAAAAAATTAAAATTCCTTATTCTTCCCATCAAGTAGTAAAACTTAAAAATCTTAGAAAAAAAATCAAATCAAATTATTTTTCTTGGTATATTTCTGCACAAAAAGTAAATTTAAATGTTTATTGGGTTTCATTTAAAAAAACTGGTTCCATATGTGGGGACCATGCATTCTAACAAAAAAAAAAATGTTATAATAATTATTATTGATGCATTAAGGTTTGATAGACTTAGAGTTGGAGGTTATAAATATAATATTACTCCTAATCTTAATAAAATAATTAAAGATGGTTCGTTGGTAAAAAACCATTTTGCCAATGGTTGTCCTACATCAGTTTCATTTCCTGCAATATTTTCATCAACTTTTCCTTTGGATTATACTGGCTATAATGAAGGAATAAAAAATAGACCCTCAACATTTGCTGAAGTTTTCAAAGAAAATGGATATGACACGTTTGGTGTAACAAGTGCTCATCCATCAGGTGATCATTTTTATTATAATAGAGGATTTAGAATTTATGAAAATTTACTAGATTTTTATCAATGGTTTAGACAGAACTTAAAAGTTTTATTAAGGGAAGATCTTAATAAATATAAAAATAATCAAATATCTAAAGATCAAATGATAAGCATATTGTCTAAAAATTATCAGAACATTTTATACTCAACTTTAAAATATGTAAATCAATTTGAGGAGCTAAAAATTAAAAGTAAAAATTTTAATATAAAAAAAAATAAACAAAAAATTATAAACGAAATTGAATTATTAAAAAAAAATCCTGAAATTATACTAAACAAGTTTATAGAATTTGATTTTTTATATTATAAATTTCTAGGAGAGAGAAATGTTCCCAAACCAGTAAAATTATTTCATAAATTAAAAGAAAATCTTAGAGCTAGAATAAACAATATAGTAAATTTATTTCCTAGAAGGAAGATTTACGAATCCAATGAAATATTTGAAAGATTTAGAAAATATTTTGCGAATAAAAATGAAAAACCTTTTTTAGCTTTCATTCATTTATTTGATGTTCATGAATCAAAAAATTTCACTGTAAAATTTTCCTACTCTTATATTAAAAATTTAATTAAATTACTCTTTTTAAGAAGATTTAAATTTGGTGGTTTTGTTTATGATCTTGCAGTAATGCATGTTGATGAGGAAATTGGAAAATTTTACAAATTTTTAAAAAAAAAGGGAATTTTAGATAATACTTGTATTTCAATAACTAGTGATCATGGTTTAAAAGCTGGTTTTCCTCCAAGACCCAAAACTCAATTAAGAACTGATTTGTCCCAACAATTTTATGAAGAGTTTTTAAGAGTGCCTTTGATATTTTATCCTAAATTAGAAGGATATTTTAACGAAGATAAACTCTCAAGTCATATAGATTTTGCTCCCACTCTTTTAGATATCTGTAAAATAAATAAAAATAATAAATTTAAGGGTAACTCAATATTAGATGAAAATTATCAGTCCCATTTTGTTCTTGCCGAAAATACAGGTTCAGGTGTGTGTAATGTTTTAACTAAAAATATTTATATTTGTTTGAGAAATAAAAAAATAAAAATTGTTTATGAAATTAAAAATAAGAAAATTTCAGAGAGAGACGTATTTGATATTGTAAAAGATCCAAATGAGTTTAATAACTTAGTTAAGTCAGAATTATATAAAACTGAGAGAAAACAGTTTCATAATGTTGTGATAAATAGATTAGAAAATATTTATAGCTATGTTTAATAAAAAAAGTATCCTAATTACTGGTGGTACAGGATCATACGGCGCTAGCCTAGTAAAGAAATTAATTCAAAATTATATGCCTAGAAGGATTATAATTTATTCAAGAGATGAATTAAAACAATTTGAACTCTCTAAAAAATTTAATATTAAAGAATCTAAAGCTCTTAGATTTTTAATAGGAGATATTAGGGACAAAGATAGATTAAATCTTGCACTGAAGGGAGTCGATTTCGTTTTCCATGCCGCGGCTCTTAAGCAAGTTCCAGCTGCTGAATATAATCCAATGGAATGTATTAAAACTAATATTATTGGTGCAAATAATCTAATTGAGTGCTGTATTAACAATGAAGTAGAAAAAGTAATTGCGTTATCAACTGATAAAGCTGCAAATCCTATAAATCTATATGGTGCCTCAAAATTAGCTTCTGATAAACTTTTTGTTGCTGCTAATAATTTAGTTGGACCTTCAAAATTAAGATTCTCGGTAGTAAGATATGGTAATGTTGTAGGATCTAGAGGTTCAGTTGTTCATGAGTTTAATTCTGAAATTTTAAAAGGAAAAAAGTCTTTACCAATAACTCATAAAGATATGACTAGATTTTGGATTACATTAGATCAAGGAATTGATTTTAGTATACAGTCTATGAGTTTAATGAGAGGTGGAGAAATATTTGTACCTAAATTACCATCAGTAAAAATAACTGATTTAGCCAAATCTTTTAAAAGGGACATTAAGTTTCATTATATTGGTATTAGACCTGGAGAAAAAATTCATGAAATTATGTGCCCCGCAGATGATTCACATAGAACTATTGAGTTTAAAAAGTATTTTATTATTACACCAACAATCTTAACAAGATTAAATGTTGATAGTTATCTAAAATCAAAAGAGAATGAAAAGGGTAAATTTGTAAAGATTGGTTTTGAGTATAATTCAGGAGATAATAAAAAATTTTTAAACGTTAAGCAAATTTCAAATATCAATAAATCAATTTTAATTTAAAGATATATATAAATTTTTATGAAAATTTTAATAACGGGATCAGCTGGTTTCATAGGCTTTCATTTATGTGAATATTTATTAAAAAAAAAATTTACTGTATACGGTTTAGATAATATAAATAATTACTATGACGTAAAATTAAAAAAAAAAAGATTAGAGGTTTTAAAAAATTATAAAAACTTTAAATTCTTTAAAATTGACTTATCAAATAAACCTTTATTAATTAAAGCCTTTAAAAATATAAAAATAGATTATGTAGTGAATCTTGCTGCTCAAGCTGGGGTTAGATACTCAATAAGTAACCCAGATCAGTACTTGAAAAGTAATTTAGTCGGTTTTTGTAATTTGTTAAATATAGTTAAAAATAAAAAAATTAAACACTTTTTGTTTGCTAGCACCAGTAGTGTATACGGTTTGAGTAAATCTAAAACTTTCAAAGAGGAACATCCAGCTGTATTTCCGATACAATTTTATGCTGCAACGAAAAGGTCTAATGAGATAATTGCACATTCTTATAGTTATATTTATAAAATTCCATCAACAGCATTGAGATTCTTTACTGTTTATGGGCCATGGGGTAGACCAGATATGGCTTTGTTTAAATTTACAAAAAATATTTTAAATAAAAAAAAAATAGAGGTATTTAACAATGGTAATCATAAGAGAGATTTTACTTATATTGATGATGTAGTAAAATCAATTTTTTTAGCATTAAAGAAAATCCCAAAAAAAAATAAAAAACCTACTCTTTCCGAAAGCAATAGTGCCCCATTTTCAATATTAAATGTAGGTGGAGGTAGAAAAGTTAAACTAATGGATTTTATAAAAGAAATTGAGAAAAATTTATCAACAAAAGCTATTATTAAGTTTTTACCCCTTCAGCAAGGAGACGTGTTAGAAACAAGTTGTGATATAAAAAAAATTAAGAGAGATATAGGATTTATCCCAAAAACCGATCATAAGGTGGGAATTAAAAAATTTATAGATTGGTATAAAACATTTTATAAAAAATAGAAATATGGAAGCCATAAAGATTGTTTTCTCTTTATTAAGTAAATCTCAAAAATTAGATTTTTTTAAAATATTTATTCTAATTTTATTGATGACTGTTTTGGAAACTTTTGGTATTGCTTTGGTCATACCAGCAGTAAAAGTATTAATTTCAAGTGATTTCTATCTTACTATAAATCAATATCTTAAGCCAATTTTAAAAATAAATTTAGATAAAATCGATGTCATAATTTACGGCTTAAGTTTTATTTTAGTTTTTTTTATATTTAAGTTTTTGTTTTCAATTTTTACAATTTATAAGCAGCTTAATTTTAATTATGGTGTATTAGTAAAAAGTTCTAAAGAGTTATATGATGGTTATTTAAATCAAGAGTATGAAAGATATACACATAGAAATTCCTCACTATTAGTAAGAAATGTCACAAACTTGATCGATAAGTTTAACGGATTATTAGAAAATTTATTTACTATACTAACAGACTTCACGCTATTCATAGGAGTTGTGTGTTTTTTGCTTTACATGGATTTTTTAGGAACGACTATTATATTTGGTCTTTTTATTTGTATTGCTGGTGCATATTATCTAGGTACAAAAAGAAAATTTAATATTTGGGGAAAGCTTGCTGTAAATTATGAATTTTTAAAATTTAAATTTTTATATGAGGGTTTAACAAGTTTAAAAGATATTCGTATTTCTAAAAATGAAAATTATTTTTCAAAAAATTATTCAGATTATGTTTCTAAATATGGAAAAATTTCATTGATAAGAAATTTTATAAAAGTCTTGCCAAAACAAACCTATGAAATTGTTGCTGTTTCAAGCTTAGTAATATTAAGTTTAAGCATTTTGTATCAAGGCAAAACACTAGAAAATTTTTTACCAACAGCAGGTGTCTTTGCAGTCGCTGCATTTAAAATTCTACCCTCTGGAAACAGATTGCTTCTTGCTTTCCAAAGTATGAGATTTCACTACCAAGGACTAAAAATTTTAAAGGACGAATTAAGTGAGATAAAAATTTATAAAAAAGAAATTTTTGACAGTCAAAATAAAGAAAAAATTCAACTTAACGACAAAATCCAGATTCAAAATCTGAACTTCAAATATAAATTAAGGGATCAATTAATTCTAAAAGATATTAATTTGGATATAAACAAAGAACATACTATAGGGATAATAGGTGAGAGTGGTAGTGGAAAATCCACTTTAATGGATCTGATTATTGGTTTGTATAAGCCAACAGAGGGTAAAATTTTATGTGATGGGAAAGACATAAATTTAAATCTTAAATCCTGGTATGAAAATATTGGATATGTTCCTCAAAGTATTCAATTGTTTGATAATACTATCAAAATGAATATTGCTTTTGGAATTGATGAAAAAATGGTTGATAATGAAAGAGTAAATGAATGCCTTCGTATGACAAAACTAATAGATTGGGTGAATTCCTTGAGTGAGAAAGATCAAACTCTGGTTGGGGACAAAGGTATAAGAATATCAGGTGGACAGCGACAAAGAATCGGTATTGCTAGAGCACTCTATAATAAACCAAAGATTTTATTTTTTGATGAGTCAACAAATTCTTTAGACATGAAAACCGAGGACCAGCTAATGAATGAAGTAAATACACTACTAAAAGGGATAACAAAAATTATAATTTCTCACAGAGTTGCAACTTTAAAAAATTGTGACAAAATTTATCTAATAAAAAATGGTCAAATACATGATAGTGGTAATTATGAAAAAATGTCAAATATTAAACTGGATACGTAATGAGTGATCAAGACAAGATAATATGCACATGTGCAAATCTTAGTGAAAGAAAAATAGATGATTATTTTAAGACAAAAAATTATAACGTTGACTCATTTAACGAATTTTTAAATGATACCAAAGCAGGAACACATTGTACTGCCTGCAGACTCGATTTAGAATCAATTTTTATAAAGAAAAATTTATCTGATATAAAAATTCAAAGATTTGATATTAAAAATAAATTAGGCTTTAAAAAAAAATTATATAACTTAATTGATAGTATTTTTCCAAAAATTACATTGAAAAATCAAAATTATTTTCCAATTTTACATATTAATGAAACAAATTTAAAACAGTCCATATGGATAAGTAATATGAATATAATTTCTGAAAGATTAAAACCCAAAATAAAAATTGATGATGTTGAAGTTTGTATTAATTTATTTAATTCAAATGGTAAAAAGGTTTGGACAGATAAGAATATTGTTAAAGTTAATAGTAGAGGAATATTCGAAATTCCTTCTCAAAAAATTTTAGAAAAAAATAATGAAATTTCAATAGGTTGGGTTGAAGTTCTAAGAAAATTTAAAATAAATTGTAGCAAAGGTACCACAAGACCTCAAATTATGGTTTATGCTGATAGTGGAAATTGTGCAGTGCATGGACAAGACATTGGTCATACAGAAGAAAACTCACATTCATCTATATTCAGACCTGAAGTTGATATACAAATTTTATCGTTTATTAATCCATCAAATCAAACAATTGAATTAAAATTAGAGCCTCCTTTTGATGTGGATAATATTTTTCAAAATGAAAATACAAACTATATTAAAATAAAAATACCACCCAAAGGATCAAAGATTCATAATATAAATAACGACGATAGATTTAAAAATTTTAATGGTAAATACTTTACAATTAGCTGGAAGGGATCAGGAAAATATAAGTCACATATATATTGTGTATCAAAAAATTTAAGATATATCTCGCTAGATCATTTATAATATTATTATGTATCATTATTTATTACCTTTAATTATAGCTTTGCCCAAAGGATATGATGTTAATGTTCTAATTCCATTGTGGCAAATCACAGATAGACTTATGTCTGATGAAAAACAGAATGTGCGTATAAATTGTAATTTGATAAACGATGGAAAGGTTCTAATTAAAAAAGAAAAAATAATCAGTTTATCCAAAAAAGAAAATAGAAAAAAAACAGAAGGCTTTAAGTTTATTGAGGTTGAGGACTTAGAACACCCTTCTTATTTGGAAGTAGAAATTACCTCTGAGAATAAAAATTTAATCTTCAACAATAATTATGGACTTTCTTTTTATTCAATATTTTCCTCAAAATCGAAAAAAACTTTTTTTTCAGATAATGCATTTAAGACAGGAGCACCGAACGTAATTTACCAAATTTCAAAAATTAAAAGATTCGTAGATACTTATTCTGCTATTAATGTTGATAAAAACAAATCCCTTGGTGAAACTATGTTATTCATTAATCCGTATAAAAAAAAAGTAGCTTGTAAGATTACAGATGAGTTTAATAATTTTATTGAGTTAATTGTGCCACCAGAAAGTTGTAGACAACAAAAAATGGATTATTTTAATAAAGTTAGGGATGTAGATAATTGGAAAGGTCATGTGCAAATTTATGCGACTAATAGGTTAATTACATTTAATATTAAACATAATTTGAATGATGATAAATTAATTTCTGATATTGAACACTTAGATCCTTATAGATTAGAAAATACTACAGTCTCTCTTTCGGAATTGGCTAGAATTAAGCTTGGAAATTTTATAAAGATGATAAGTAAATCATGATAACTCTCGGTATTAATTGGGGCGATAGTTCAACAGTTTCTCTAATGAGAAATAATGAAATAATTTCAGCATACGGAGAGGAAAGATTTTCCAGGGTTAAAAACGATATGAGCTATCCTTTCAGAGCAATTAAACAATGTTTAAAAGATCTTGATGGTAAAAAAATTGATAACGTTGCACTAGGAGCTAAAGGATATAGTTATGAAAGTATATTAACCAATATTTATAAATTATCTGTGAAAGATATGGTTTGGTTGCAAAATAATTATTATTATGATTTGTTTTACAACAAAAAAAAAAATCTTTTTTAAATGCAACTAAAAAATTTTGGAATAAAAATCAGTACCCTAAAAATTATTGGAAACAAGTAAATAAAAAAAAAGTTGACTCATTTTCAAAAGATGTTGAGGATATAGTATCTAAAAATTTAAAAATTTCTAAAAATAAAATATTTAAAATTGAACATCATACTTGTCACTCTAATTATGCTTATTATTCTTCTCCATTTAAAAATAAAAAATGTTTAGTTTTTACAATGGATGGTTATGGAGATGGTTTAAATGCGACCATTTCTATTGGGCAAAATGGAAATTTGAGAAGGATTTACGAAACTGATAAATGTATAGTCGGCAGGATTTATAGTCACATTACTTTATTACTTGGAATGAAAAGGTTGGAGCATGAGTATAAACTTATGGGTTTGGCTCCTTACGGTGAAAAGTACTTCAATAGGGATTGCTATAAAGTCTTTGATGAAATAATTAAACTTAATAATTATAAATTTATAATTAATAAAAAACCGAAAGATTCATATTTTCATTTTAAAAAAAAACTGGAAGGTTTTAGATTTGACACTATCGCATCTAGCTTACAGTTGTGGGTTGAAAACATTATACTAAAGTGGGTTTTAAATGCGGTTAATCATACTGGAATTGGTTATGTGTGTTTCTCTGGTGGAGTCGGTATGAACGCAAAAGCAATGGGTAAACTATTAGAAAATAAAAAAATAATTAATTTATGGGTTCCTGGCGCAGGACAAGATGACTCCACATGTATAGGAGCTTCAATAGAAGTTCAAAAAAATATTTCTAAAAACAAAAATAACTTTGTAGACTTAAAAAATCTTTATTTTGGAAATAATGCAAATTTAGATGAGGAGTTTTTTTTAAAGAAAAAAATTAACAAAAAAAAATTTCAAATCGTTAACTTCTCAAATAAGAAAGCTGCTTTTCTTTTATCAAAAGGAAAAATATTAGGAAGAGTTGTGGATAGAATGGAATTCGGGCCCAGATCTCTTGGTAATAGATCTATTCTTGCTGATCCAAGAAATCTTATTACGAAGACAAAAATAAATGCAAAAATAAAAAATAGAGATTTTTGGATGCCTTTTGCACCCTCAATAATTGATAGTTGTGCAAAAAAATATATTTTAAATTCAAGTAAAGCAATTTCAAGCCACATGGCTCTAACTTTTAAAACGACAAAAATTGGATATGAAAAGATAATTGCAGCATGTCATGATGCAGATAAAACCGTAAGAGCCCAAATTGTAACAAAAAAATTAAACCCTGGTTATTACAGTTTAATTAGTGAATTTAAAAAAAAAACTGGGTGTGGAGCATTACTAAACACCTCTTTCAATTTACATGGTTTTCCAGTCGTAAAAAATATAATTGAGGCATATGATGTTCTTAATAGAAGCGATCTAGATGGTTTGATTACAAAAAATTTCATTATTTTAAAAAAACAAAATAATTAAATTAAATATTTTTTCACATACTCATAATTAATCTTTGTTCTATTTTTTTTTAACTCTTTCAGTAATTCATCGAAACTACTGATATATTTTTTTTTATATTCACAAGGAATTATCTTAACCCTTTTTTTTAAAAGCTTCATATGGTCATCAAAATAATTTTCATTATAAAACAATATAATTTTTTTATTCGTACACAATGAGTAACCAAATGTAGATGTACAAGTGTAAGTAAATATTATTGTATCTATATTTTCAAGATCTTGATTTTCAAATTTTTCGTAATAAATTTTGTCTACAAAATTTTTATATATTTTTTCTATACCCTCAAGCCTTTCTGGATGTGGTTTATAATAAACATTAAATTTATTTTTTTTAAGAAATTTAATAATTTCAAGCTCAAATAACATTTTACTCCAAAAAAAAGCTGGTGGACCTTCATCATAATATTTTCTTGAGTTCATTGGCCAACCCATTATCATTATGTTTTTATTTTGAGATTTACTTTTTAATCTCCTATATTTGTTAAATACGCGTCTTAAATAATTATTTCTAATATATTCAATTTTTAAATTTTTTAATGATTTATGCATAAAAGAAATATCTGCATTTGTTCTGACCGATTTTTTTGAATTTTTAGAAATTGTTACAAAAGTATTATAAGGAAGAAATTGATATGTTAGAGGTACGTGTTTCCTTCTCGCATTTGCATGGTTTCCATGATCAAAAGAAATAGATTTTTTTTTCATTATTTGAAAATATGCGCCTAAAATTCTAGTTGAAGGTAAATAAATATCATTACAAAGTATCCCTTTAAAACTTGTTTTTTTTTTTAACATTTGTGCCAACGTGCTACTTATTGTGGTACATCTATGAATCCAAACACCTAGTAAATCAGATAAATCTACTTTAATTTTAAATTCTTTTTTTATGTCATTAATCAAGGAATTTATAATAGGACTTAATATTTTTTTATAATGATTTTGCTTTGATTTATCAAAGTATACTTTAAACATTAATTCAGGATAAGATTCAATCACAGAAATTTTTTTATTATTTATATAATTTCTTTTTATTTCTGATCTACTTCCAATATCTAAATATTCACAAGATTTCAAAATTGAAAGATTTAGTAAATTCTTTATAGTAAATTTTGCAAATATGACTATTTTATTTTTTATATTTTCTTTAAAAAATGGATTTAATAATCCTTCAATGTTTGGTCTAATAAACTCTCTTGAATACTTGTTAATTTTAATTTTTTTTCCTTTTTTAACTAACAACTTTTCTAAGATTCTAAAATGAGTGCAGTATGAAATAAAATATAAAATAGCTATATCAATATATAATACATTTTTGTCAAAGTTTTCTAATTTTTCAGACTCAATGAAAAACTTATCATGAAAATCCCTAATAATTTTTATTAATTTTTCATCATTAACTGGCCAAGTTTGATTTTTTTTTAAAAATGAATATCCACCACTTTCAATTAAAGAGAAAATATCAGTTGGAAATGAGTTCATTATACATATTTCTTTATATTATTAATTGTAAAAAATAAATTAATATTCTAAAAGATCATATTTTAATATAATAAATTACTAAAGCTTACCTATATTTTTAATGAAGATATTAATTTGGTTACAATCTGGAAAAATACCTTTTTTCTCTGAGTTATATAAAATACTTAAAAAAAAAGGACATGATATAAAATTTATAGCAAGAGATAAAATTATCGAAAAAAACATCAAATTTTTTTTAAAAGATCAGCCAGACATTTCTAAAAGTATTTTTGTTGAAAAAAAAAAAATATTTATAACTAAAAATATTGTAAAATTAGCCAAAAATTATGAAAAAAAATATAATTTTAATATTTCATTATATTTATCACAAGATAGAGCTTTAGGAAGAGGCTATCTTATTAATGCTGATAATTATCCTGAAATTAAAAGATCAACGTGGAGCTATCTAAAAAAAATAAATTCATTCATGCTAGACTTTTTATATTATGAGGAAATGATTAATAATATTAAGCCTAAACTAATTTTAACTCTTGCCCCAGTCCCCTTGATTTATCTAATTTGTCGAAAAAAAAATATTAAATATTATTCTTTAAGCTATTCAAAATTAGGAGAGAGATTTTTTTGGTCAGATAATGAATTCGGATCTTTAAACCATTTAAAAAAATTGGTCAAAAAGAAGCTAAAGTCAAAAAAAATAAAAAGAGTTCCAAATAATATTTATAATCTAATCAAAAAAAATACAGCGACTTTTGCACATACTGTCAATAAATATTCTTATTTTTTAAACTTTAAGAACTTTATTAAATTTACTATTTTATTTATTCTGCGTGAAATAAGAGGATTAAATAAAAAAGATTCCTATAAGTACTTTAGCTGGGTTTTACGTTATTTGAGAATACCAATAAGCTTTAATTATTTAGAAAAAAATTCAATTAATAACTTTAAAAAAATAAAAAAACGTTACGTATATATTCCAATGCATTTAGAACCAGAAATGGCTCTGCAAAACTTCTCACCAGAATTTTCTAACACATTTGAAATGATCACTTGGATTTCTAAAAATTTACCAACACAATATTTAATAGTATTGAAGGAGCATCCAGAAATGTATGGTATAAGATCAATAAATTATTATAAAAAGTTAAGACAAATACCCAATGTTGTTTTTGCTAATCCCAAGACATCTAGTTTTGAATTAATAAAGAACTCATTAGCGGTTGCAACAATAACTGGAACAGCTGGATTTGAAGCAATTTTCTTTAAAAAACAAGTTTTATCATTTGGAATTCATCAAATAATAAACAATTTGCCAACAGTATATTTTTGTACAAATTATTATGACACTAGCAGAAACTTAAAAAAAATATTTCGAAAAAAAAACGATAATATCTTCGCTTTAAGTCAATCTGTATTATATTACACGATTTATAATAATTCATTTGAATTGAAAGACATAGATAAATTAGATGATGCTTTTTACAACGTTAAAAAGAACTTAAAAAAAAGAGTAAAAGATTTGTCTACGTGGAAAAATTTAGCTAACATATCAATCAAACATCTTAATATATAAAATGATTATTTGGCTTACTGGAATGTCAGGTTCAGGTAAAAGTACATTAAGTAATATTTTAATTAAGAAATTTAAAAAAAAAGATATTAATTTTATATCAGTAGATGGTGATGTTGTTAGGGATTTGTTTGATAATGATTTGAATCATTCTCTTAAACATAGATTAAAACAAATTAATAGGATTAAAAAAATAACTAAATTTCTAAACTTACAAAAACAAAATGTTATTGTATCAGCTTTATATTCTAATCCTGAAATTTTAGAAAATAATAGAAAAATTTTTAAAAACTATTTTGAAGTTTATCTTAAGGTACCAATATCAATTTTACTAAAAAGAGATATAAAAAATCTATATAAGCGCGCGCTTAATAAAAAAATTAAAAATGTAGTTGGTGTTGATATACCATGGATAGAACCAAAAAAGTCAAATTTGTTGATTGATCAAAGTAAGAAAATTACCCCAAATAAAATTGCAAACGAAATAATAAAAATTTTATTAAATGAGAGAAATAAATTTAAATTTTAACCAATATCTAGAGCTTGAAAAACTAGGTACAAATGTATTTAGCCCTGTAAAAAATTTTATGAAAAAAAATGAGTTTAATAGTGTTGTAAATAAAATGAATTATAAAAAAAGAATTTTCCCATTACCAATTATTCTAGATGTTGCTTATAAACCAAAAATAAAAAATTTTGATAAAATAAGATTAATTTTTAATTCAACTGTAGTTGGTGAAATTCATAAACCTGAATTTTATAAATGTGATAAATTAAAAATTGTTAAAAAAATTTTTGGAACAACTAGTAAAAAACATCCGGGTGTTAAAGATTTTTTTCATAAAGGAGAATGGTTTGTTGGAGGAAAGACTGTTTTTAAAAAAAAAATTAGAAATAAATTGTCAAAATATGAAATTTTCCCAGAAGAGGTTAAAAATATTATAAAAAAAAAAAAATTTAAGACTGTAGTTGGTTTTCAAACTAGAAATATTCCACATAAAGCTCATGAATACTTAATTAGAAACTCACTTGAAAATTATGATGCCGTTTTGATACAACCATTAATAGGAAGAAAAAAAATTGGAGATTACTCACCCAAAAGTATTATGAAATCGTACAACATTTTTATAAAAAATTATTTACCAACAAAAAGATCAATTTTGACTTGTTTAACTACTTCTATGAGATATGCAGGTCCAAGAGAAGCTATTTTTCATGCAATAATAAGAAAAAATTACGGTTGTACTCATTTTATAGTTGGGAGAGATCATGCTGGTGTGGGAAATTTCTATAAAAAATATGAAGCTCAAGAATTAGTAAAAAAATATGAAAAAATGATCGGTATTAAAATAATATATTCAAAAGGGCCATATTATTGCACAAAATGTTGCCAAATAGTCACTCAAAATATTTGTAAACATTCTGGTACTCATTTTGAAAAACAGATTAGCGGAACATATATCAGATCAAAAATATTAAATAGTAGAAAATTAGATGAAAAATTGTTTAGAAATTCTTTAATAAAAAATATAAATAAAAAGAGTATATTTATAAATGAGCAATAGACTAAAAATTATCTCTACAATAGGGCCTAAATCAAATAATCAAAATTCAATTAAAAAATTAATCAATTCAGGAACTTCAGTATTTAGACTAAATGGTTCCCATGCAAATTTAAAATGGCATCAAAAAACTATTAAGACAATCAGGTCTGTTTCTAAGTCAACTCCAATTTTATTTGATATACCTGGCTCAAAAACTAGATTAGAAGAGCTTAAAAATCCGATAGAGATAAAGAAAAATACTAAAGTTATTTTAACAATAGATAAAAGAAATAATTCAGAAAAATTATATTTAGATAACAAAAAAATAATTAGTAAATTTAAGAAAGGAAAAATAATTTTTTTTGATGATGGAAAGTTAAGTTTTAGAGTAAGAAAGGTTTTTAAAAAAGATGTTGAAATTACTGCAATCAATTCTGGTTTTTTGAAAAGTAGAAAAGGAATACATATTCCAGGATTAAGTCACAATCAAAAAAATATCTCAAAAAAAGATAAAATATTTTTAAATTTTGCAAAAAAAAATAAAATAGATTTTATCGGTTTAAGTTTTATTGAGAGTCAAAATCAAATTAAAAATATAAAAAAATATTTAAGATCGGAATATCCAAAAATAATTAGTAAAATTGAAAATAAAGAGGGTTTAAAAAATTTAAAAGAAATTTTGCCTTTCTCTGATGGAATTTTGATTGATAGGGGGGATCTTTCAGTTGAAACAGGTTTGGAAAATCTATCAATAAATCAAAAAAAAATTATTACAACATCAAGATTATTTCTGAAACCAGTTATAGTTGCAACGGAAATTATGGATAATATGGTTGATAATTCTTTTTTAACAAAAGCCGAGATTTCTGATATTAGTAATTTTGTATTAGATGGAAGTTCAGCTGCAATGTTATCTGCAGAGACAGCTATAGGATCAAACCCAACTTATTCAGTTTCAATGATGAGAAAAATAATAAATAAAATTGAAAAAAATTATAGTGGCAAAATTGAAAAAATTGATTTTCCTAAAAGCGATCATATAGCAACGGCTAGTGCGATCTCAAATATTTGTGAAAATATAAAGATTTCGAAAATTATAGCTGTAACTAGATCTGGTTTTGCAGCAAGGACATTGTCATCTATGAATATTAAACAACCAATAATAGCTGTAAGTGATAATTTTCAAAATGCTAAAGTGTTTAATTTATATAAAGGTGTAGAAGGATATTTTTTTAAAAATAAATTCAAAAAAATTAACCTATTGCATATTCCAAAAATATTAAAAGAATTATTCGTAAAAAAGATGATCAAAAAGGGTGAGCAAATACTTTTAACTGCCGTAGCATATCCAAATACAAAAAATAGAATGAATATGATTGAAACACATCACGTTTCTGATTTAATTAAAACTTTTAAATGGAAGTAAAAAAAAAAGTTTTTATATTCACAAGCAAAAAAAATGTCAAAATCTTAAAAAAAAAATTATCTAAGTATAGAGATTATAACTTAAAGATTATAGATAAAAAAAATAAAATTTTATCAGGAGACATTCTAATAAGTTTTGTTAATGGAGTAATTTTAAGTGAAAAAATTTTGAAAAAATTTAAATTATCAATAAATTTTCATCCTGCTCCTCCATCTCTTCCAGGTAGAGACCCGCATCATTGGGCAATTTTTTTTAAAAAAAAAAATTATGGAATAACAATTCATAGAATGGAAAAAAAAGTAGACACTGGTAAGATTTTATTTACAAAATATTTCAAAATAAATAAAAAAGATAATCCCCAGAACTTAAGAAAAAAATCATTTGATTTGAGTTTACAAATTTTAATCAAAAACTTTGATAAAATTGTAGATAATAGATTTAAAGAAAAAAAAATACAATGGGCCCGGTCAAAAAAAAAGAGATCAGATGTGTTCAGTTTGATTAATAATTTAAAAAAATTTAAAAAAATTAAACAAAATAATATAAAAAAATCTTTTAGAGATTTTTTCTAATATTCAAAAAAATTATTTAGAATTCTCTTTATTCTTTTTTTTTTATTATTTATGTTTGAAATATTTTTTGCATTAAAGCTCATTTGGAGGAGTGCTTTTCTATTAAAATAAAATTTTTTAATGATATTAATAATTTTTTTTTCATCAAATTTTTTATTGAAGTGCCCATTTTTTTTATCAATTATTAATAAATTTGTTTTACCCACCGTTATAACTGGCAATCCATTATTCAATGCCTCTATTAAGTTTCTACCCCAAGCACTATCATTTCTTGGTAAATACAATAATAAATGATTATTTTTAAAGAATTTTATAGGGTTACTTCTATGACCCCATATTTTAAGATTTTTTATTTTTTTCTTTTTGGCTAAATACTTTAGGTCATAACTTTCTCTTTTTTTAAAGAGATTTTTCACAGACTTAATTCTATAGTCTCCAACAATATTAAACTCAATGTTCTTAAAGTCTTTGCAATTTAACTTTTGAGCGATATTAATTATTCTATCAACTCCTCTATCAAAACTATGATTAGATATACTTAAAACTTTTAATTTTAATCTTTTTGATTTAAGTTTGATAAAATGATTTGTAGGTTGTTTATTTAAATCGAAGTTTTCTAAAATAAAATTATTATTTTTTTTATTTTCAACTTGATTATTAAATTCTATTAAGTTTTTTTTAGAAATAAAAAGCTTTCTATTGGCATTAGTATTTATAATATTAGTTTGAATTTTAGAAAAAAAATTTTTTATTAAAATCGTCCTTATATTAATAGAAATCTTTATATTTTTATTGTAAATTTTAATGAACTTTAACAACCAAAATAAATTCTCATGATTCAAATGCACATAATCAAATTGATTAATAAAACTATAAAATTCTTTATTCTTAAAATTAAATATTAAAAATTTAAAAAAAAAATTTTATGTAAGAAATTATATTTGATCTTAATTTTCTAAGACTTGTAATAGTTGGAATTTCTAGATAATAAACTTTAACGTTTAAATTTTTATATTTTTTTACAAGGTAACTTTTCTTTTTGAGTATAATTGAAATATTAGAATCTTTTTTTGAAAAAAGTTTAATTTTATTATATAGACTAATAGATGATCCTCCATGACCACTTTCATGGTCTATAAAAAGTATTTTTCTTCTTTTTAAATTATGCATAATAAGTTATAGGCTACAAATAATTATATAACATATCAGATTTGAAATGAAAAATAATGACTATGACGACTCAAGAATACTAGCAAGGTTAGCTAATTTAATTTTTATTGTTGGAATATTGTTTTGTTTTTTAGTATCAGTATATTTAGCTTATAAATTATTTAATCCAACATATATTCCAAATATTGGAAATAAAATAATTGAAAATTTTTATACTACAAGCATAGGTATTTTCATTTTATTTGGTTTAATATTATTTGTTTGTCTAATTAAACTAAATGAGAATGTTAAAGTAAACGTATCATTAGTTTTTGTATCTATATTTATTTCAATTTACGCATTAGAAATTTTTCTACATATTTCGAAAAAAGATTATAGAGAGATAGTTGCCAAAAAAATTAATGTTCCCTATGATTCTAGAACAACATTAGAAGTTTTAGAAGATTATACCTCAGCTGGCGTGACTGCTTACCCAAATGCATTCCCATCATCTTTTTTATCTTCTGATGGGTTAATTTTTGATGATACAAAAATCTATCCTTTTGGAGGTGTATCAGATGCTAAGATAGTACTTTGCAATGAAAGTGGAAAATGGTCAACCTACAATTCTGATGAATATGGATTTAATAATCCAAAAGGTTTGTACAAAAAAAATGATGTTGATATTATTTTAACAGGAGATTCATTCACTGAAGGCGCCTGTGTAGACCCATCAGAAACAATTAGTTCGTTTCTGAGAAATCAAGGATATAATTCAATAAGTATTGGAAAATCTGGAAATGGACCGTTATTAGAATTCGCTTCATTAAGAGAATATGCAGCGCCATTTAAACCAAAAATAGTATTATGGATGTACTGTTTTTGTGATTTGCATGAATTAAAAAAAGAAAATGCCCCTACATTAAAAAAATATTTAAGTAATAATAATTTTTCTCAAAATTTAATTTTAAGGCAAAATGAAATTGATTTAGTTCTTAAAAATTATTTATCATTAGAGCAAGAGAAAGAAAAAATTGCAAAAAAACCTTATATTAAAATTTTAAAATTATATAATCTGAGAAATAAATTTAATTTAGTACCAACTGTAACTAAAACTTTGAACACAATTTCAAATGATGAGAATACAAATTTATTTAGAGAGATAATTTTAAAATCAAAAAAAATGACAGAAAGTTGGGGGGGTAAATTTTACTTTGTTTATCTCCCCTCTCACAACAAATACATCTCAGGAAATGATGATCCAAATAAAAAATTAGTAATTAACTTAATTAAAAGTTTAGATATTCCTTTTATTGACGTTCATGATGATATTTTTAAGTTCCATTCTGATCCTCTCTCACTATTTCCTTTGAGAATTGATGGACATTATACCTCCGAAGGTTATGATTTAATCGCTAATGTCATTAAAGAGAGGCTTATAGCTGACGAGAACTTAAAAAAAAATTAATAAATGAAAAAAAATTGTATTTTTTTGTTACTAGACTCTATTACATATGATGCAATTAATTCTGAAGAGAAATCAAAATATCTATTTCCTAATTTATATCAATTATATACAAAATATAATCTTAAAAAGTGTGTTTCGAATTCAAATTGTACGCAATTTGTTTTGCCCTCTTTGTTTTCATTAACTATGCCTTTAGACGAAGGGGGTTATGATTATGGAGTTAAAAATAGACAAATTACTTGGCTAGAAATTTTAAAACAAAAAGGTTACTCAACATTAATTTTTAGTAATTGCAATCAAATTGGAGCAGATAATGGGTACGATAGAGGAGCAGACGAAAATATAAACTCTTTTGATTATAGACTAATTTTAGAGCAAAAAATGAATAGAGTAATTTTACCGAATTATGAGAAAAAAATTTATGACTCTAAAAGAGATAAAGATTTATTAAATGATTATAAAAATTTGATTACAGAGATTCATAATAAGATTAATATTGCAGATACTCTAATTTGGAATAATAAATTAAAAAATATTAATTTTAATATTAAAATTAATATTGGATATGAATTAAATTTAATTAATAAAAAGCCAGAGACTGTTATTAAAAAATTATTATCAATTAATCCTGCAAGTTTATGGCTTTTTTTAGGAGATGATAATTTGAGTGGTATTAATTTTTTTATAAAAAGAGTCTTTGGGTCAATTAATTGGAGGATAAAATATATGATCACTAAAAGTAATTTACCTATTAATTTTTTGGGTCATAAAACTGTAAATATGATCGATAATTTTGAAAATTTTAAAAATAAATTGAAAGAGATCAAAAAGCCTTTCTTCATTTATCATCATGTTATGGATCTTCATGATTATGAAAACTTTAATGGATTTAACATTTTTTTTAAAAAGTTGTTGAATTATCCAAAATGGCTGAAACATACATCTAATTTAAGAAGAAAAAAAAAATTTTTTTACGATTCTACTCTTATGTTACTTGATGAATATGTTGGTAAAATTTTAAAGATAATAGACACAGAAACTGTTTTATTCATCACTAGTGATCATGGACATAGAAAAAGTCTTAAAAAGCAAATATCTAGATATTACATTGATCAAGATAAATTTAATGAGATGCATGGTGAAGACTTAGAGGTTCCAGTTATGTCAAATGTCCAGTTTAGTAATTATGAAAAAAATAAAGAACTTTTTGATACTATATCTGTTTCAAAAACAGTGATTGATATATTGGGTATAAATATATCTGAATATAGTAAAACAATAAATTATGAAAACCAATTAATTATTAGTGAGCACTCTGGAAGGGGTAGTTTTGATTTAAGAAAAAATTTATATTTTACTATTTCAAGTGTAAAATTTAGAATGATAGTAAGTATAATTAATGATGAAATATTTATTAAATTTTATGATATTTTTTTAGATCTCGATGAGACAAATGATGTTTCAGCAGATGAGAGTTATGCAAAAGAAATGATATTTTTTTTTAATTTTTTACTGGAAAGTCGAAAGGAAATTTTATCTATTAAGTTTAAGTCAGTAAAAAAAATACATAATAAATTTTTGAGTAAAACACATGGATTATAAGTCTTTTTCAGATCAATTAGTAGAGCTTATTTTTGATAATTGTAGTGATCATGACAAAATAATAAAATTTAAAGATCTTAAAAGTCAAGTTGTGCAATCTAAAAAACATTCACGACATATATCCAAATTAGTTGAAATACTTAAGGACCAACATAACTTAAAAATTCTAGATCATGGTTGTGGTGCTTGTGTCACATTAATATATTTGTTTTGTTTAGGTTATGAAAATATTTGGGGAATAGATATAAGCTGTGATGAAAAAACAATTAATAATTTTTTAAAAAACGTTTGCGATATAAGTGAAAATAGAATTTTCAATTATGATGGAAAAACTTTGCCATTTAAAGAAAACAGTTTTGATCTAATAATTAGCCAACAAGTTCTTGAACATGTTAAATATGATCAAAAAAAAATTATGATTAAAGAACAATCTAGAGTTTTAAAATCTGGGGCACTGGCTTATTTTCAAATACCACATTTATTTGTACCCTATGAAGCCCATACTAAATCTTGGTTAATACATTTATTTCCAAGATTAATAGCAAAAAAATTATATAAAGTCTTAAACAAAAATCATAATTTTTTTGAAAAACATCTATTTTTATCGTCACCCTTTTTTTATAAAAATTCGATAAGAAATTACATTGGTCCTATTAAAGATATGTCTGTAGAAAGAATTTCAAAATTTGATAATGAATTTTTAGAATTAAAGGGATTAAGTTTATATATTAGATTATTCGTTGTAAAAGTTTGCTCCTTTCCTTTTTTTGGAAAATATATTGCAATAATACTCTCAAATTTTATAATGTTAGAAATACTTGCTAGAAATAGATGATTGAATTTAAAAACAAAAAAGTTTTGATTTTATCACCACATCCTGAAGATGGTGAAATTGGTTGTGGTGGAATAGTTCAAAAATTTTTAAAAAATAAATCTAAATGCTGGTATATATATTTTACTTCAGCAGAACTATCAACAAAACCCCCCTTTAAACCTAATGCTCAAGTAAAAGAGATGAGGAAATCAACCAAGATTATTGGATTTAAAAAAGATAAAATAATAAATTTTGATTTTCCAGTCAGGTCTTTTTCAGATCACAGGCAAGAAATCCTAGATAAACTTTATAAACTAAATATTAAAATAAAACCTGACTTAGTCTTATGTCATTCTAGATTTGATACACATCAAGATCATAAAGTAATTACAAATGAAGCAATAAGAGCTTTCAAAAAAACCAGTATTTTAGGATATGAATTGCCATGGAATCATTTTGAATTTAGAGCAGATTTATATATAGAATTGAGTAAAGAAATAGTTAACAAAAAATGTTTGGCATTAAGCTCCTATAAATCTAGATCTTATAGACCATATCTTCAAAAAAAAAGATTAATTCAAATTATGGGAATGAGAGGGCTGCAAATAGAAAAGGAATATGCTGAAGCATTTGAAGTGATTAGATTAATTAAATAAATTCAAATGAAATATATTTCAGCGCACCAACCTCAGTTTTTTCCTCATTTAAGTTTTTTTGAGAAAATTTCTTGTGTGGATACTTATGTTTGTTTAGATACATTAAAATATTCTAGACATAGTTTTCAAACTAGAAATAAAATAAAAATTGACTCAGATACTGGATGGACATGGATTTTTGTACCAATTAAGTATAATTCAGACTTTTATTATTTTGATCAATACTTAATAGACAACACTACAAATTGGAAAAAAAAACATTTAAAATCAATACAATTAGCTTATTCAAAATCTAAATATTTTGAGGAAATTTTTGAAGATTTAAAAAAAATTTATTCTAAAGAGCATATAAGGTTATCAGACATAGTTTTAGATATAATATATTACGGTATTAAAACATTTGAAATCAAGACAGATTTTATTTTATACAGCGAAATGTTGAAGAATGGTTTTAAACCAAAAGAGTCAAAAGGATTATGGGTATTAGAATTGACAAAATATCTTAATGGAACCAAATTCTTATTTGGTGAAAATGCAACAAATTATTTAACAGATTTCGATAAAGAGAGTTTTAAAAAAAACAATGTTGAATTTGTATTTCAAAAATATGAATTTAAACAATATCCTCAGCTTCATGGTTCCTTTGTTCCAGCTCTATCTTTTACTGATTTACTTTTTAATATAGGAAAAGAGGATGGAGCTAAATTTTTAAGGAAACCATGGAGATTTAGAAAACTTTAAAATTTAATTTTTTTTTTCTAAAATTGTGATTTTATGATTTGAGCTTACAATTTTAAATTTATTTTTGAGATAAAACTTTATAGTGCTTCTGAGATGTGTAAAAGTTTTTACAGTAAGATTTGACTTTGTACTACTTGATATTTCATCAATAAGCTTAGTACCTATCCCAGATCTTTTAAATCTATCTGAGACCATTAGTAAATGTATATGTAAAGATTTTCTTTTTTTGGAAACAATAGCATATCCCAAAATATCATTATCTTTATTAATAGCCAAAAGACTCTTTTCCCATTTGCTAGGTAAATTGATATTAAAATCCTTGAATTTCCAATTTCCAATTTTTGTGATCTTATTAATTTTAATAATATTCTTTGTGAGTGTTTTTTTATCTAATTTTTTTATTATAATAGTCATTTAAATGAACAATAAATTAGTATAAATAAATCTGAAATTAAATGATTATTCTTGGAATTCACGACGGTCATAATTGTGGTGCATCTTTGTGTCATAATGGCAAAATTGTTTACTCTATTCTTGAGGAGAGGATCACAAGAATCAAAAACGATGTAGGATTTCCTAAAAACGCTATTTTGAGTTGCCTAAGAGCATATGGAATCAAAAATTCTCAAATAGATTATGTAGTTTATTCATCGAAGTTTATGCATTCGTCTAATCACTTAAGTGATCCTGGGTCATGGTATAAGTTAAGTTTAAGTGATCAATTAAGTGACAGCAAAAAACCAAAAAAATATCAAAAAATAATTTTTGTACAAAGAACCAAAGAAAGAAAAGATTCAATAAAAAAAATTATAAAAATAAATGAAGATAAAATTTTATTTTATGATCACCATTTCTGTCATATGGCTTCCTCATATTATTTATCACCATTTAATAAAAAAAATAAAATTCTAGGGATAACTTTAGATGGCTCTGGCGATAATTCATCAGGCAAAATGTATATTTGTCAAAATGGTAAATTTAAAAAAATTTCTCAAACTAGTAGGGATGCTTCATTAGGAAAAATATACTCTAGGGTCACAAAACTTTTAGGTATGAAACCTTGGGAGCATGAGTATAAAGTTATGGGTTTAGCTCCCTATGCAAATCAAAAATATTATAAAAGGATTATTAATAATGTTTTTGAAAAACTGATTTATGTAGATAAGAAAAATCTTTCTTTGAAAAAGAAAAGTCTGTTATCTATGAATTATTGTTATGATTTTCTAGAAAAAAATTTGAGTGGTGAAAGATTTGATAATATTAGCGGTGCATTACAAAAATTTACAGAGGATACAGTGGTTAATTTAGTTAAAGAAGCTATCAATAAAACGAAGATAAACACAATTGTTTTAGGTGGTGGTGTATTTATGAATGTGAAGGCTAATAATTTAATTTCAAATTTAAATAATTTAAAAAAATTGTTTATAATGCCAAGCTCTGGAGATGAGTCGTTATCTTTAGGTGCTGCTCTTCATTGTTATTACGAAAAATCTAATGATAAAAAATTCAATAAATCATGTTTATCTAATCTTTATTTAGGCATGTCATATACAAAAAATGATGAAGTAATTGCAATTAAAAAATTATTATTAAAAAAGAAAAAATTTAAAATTTATGTAAATAATTTAAACATTAGAGCCGCTCAGTTATTAAATAATGGTAAAGTAGTGGGAAGGTGTGTTGGAAGATCAGAATGGGGAGCCAGAGCTTTAGGAAATCGCTCAATTTTGTGTCGCCCAGATAATTATCTAATGGTAGATAAAATTAACGAAATGGTAAAAAAAAGAGATTTTTGGATGCCTTTTGCGCCCTCAATGATTGAGAGCTATTTTGAAAAATTTGTTAAAAATAATAAAAAAACAAAACCATATTTTATGACTCAAGCATTCGAAACACTTCAAAATGAGCATGTACCAAAAATTATTGCTGCGTGTCATATAAGAGACAAAACAATTAGGCCTCAGTTGGTAAATAAAAAAAATAATAAATCTTATTACGATTTAATAAATAAATTTAGAATCAAAAGTAAAATACCTGTTTTGCTAAACACCTCTTTTAATTTACATGGTTATCCAATTGTAGAAACTCCTTATGATGCAATGAAAGTTTTTTTAAAATCTGGAATAGATGCTTTAATTTTAGAAAATTTTTTAATAGTAAAAAAATGATTGATGACATTTAATCATAATTTATTAAATCTAAAATTTAATATTAATATTAATACTTCAGAAAATAATGAAGAAATAATAGTTGAGGGGATAAAATATAAGTATATTTTTAAACAAAGTGACAAATATTTCTCGAAATTAAACCCAAAACAACTAGTAGAAACAATAATAAAACACAACAATTTCAAAGATCTACTTAGTAATTTAGATTTAAATTTTTATATAATTATTTGGTCTGAGGATTATTTATTCTGTGCTGTTGATCATATTTCTTCATATCAATTGTTATATAAAATAGATGAAAAGAATATTTCAATTTTGAATGATTTATCTAAATTAAAATTTAAGATTAATGAATTTGCAAGTAAAACAATAATAAATTCTGGCTATACTATAGGTAATCAAACATTGAATGATAATTATAAATCTTTAATGCCTTGTGAATATATCCTCTATAAAAATAAGAAAAAGGAAATAGATCTTTATCATAATATTAAATTTTCTTATTCATCTGGTATGGCTAATTTAAATCAATTTGAGGAAGTCGTTGGAAAGTTATTTACTAAGCTTAAAAATAATTATGGTGATTACAATATAGTAGTACCTTTAAGTGCAGGTTTGGACTCAAGATTTGTTTTATCTGCTCTAAAATATTTTGGTTTCAAAAAAGCAAAATTATTTACACATTATTTTCAAAATACAAGAGACAAAGAAATAGCAAAAAAACTCAGTAATTTTTTTGATTATCCTATTGAATTAATAAGTTTAAATATTGCAGACTCTAGAAAAGTTTATAAATCAAAAAAATTTATTGAATATCAAAATTTTAAACAAACAGGAAATGTTTTGAACAATCATGGAGATTTTATATCAATAAATAAACTTATAGAAAAAAAATTTATAAAAATTGATACAGATATAATTATGAATGGTCAATCAGGCGATTTTATAAGTGGAAATCATATTCCTTTATTTTTATACGAAGAAAAAAATAAACCACTCAAAGACGTTATTTCAAAAACACTTGATTTTATAATTTCAAAACATTTTAATTTATGGTCGGAAGAAAAATTTAATGACGATCAAATTGAAATTAAAAAAAAAATTAAAAATTTATATTTTAACAACATTGAAAAATGGGTTGATATTATTAGTAGTTATGAGAAATTTGAGTTTGAAAATCGTCAAGTGAAGTGGGTAATAGGTCAACAAAAGGTTTATGATTTTTTTAATTTAAATAGCTATCTTCCTTTATGGAGCTTATCTTTTATTAATTTCTTTACCAAAAAAATAAATGTAGAACAAAAAAAAAATCAGATGTTCTACAGAGAATTTTTAAATAAAAAAAATTATGCTAATGTATGGAAATCAGTTCCAATTAATCCTAAGGAGAAATTTACCCTTTTTTTTCGTATAATAAGATTTTTAACTAAGACTTTATTTTTATTTTTAGGGAGAGAAAAATGGCATAAATTTGAAAAAAAATATTTATCTTACTTTATGGATAGTACATGTATAACAACTTATTACTCTTATTATCAATACATAGCCTCAAAAAAAATTCCCAGAAATGCAATAGCATTATTAGCTAGAGAATTCTTAAAAACAAAATGATAATTTTTTTATTTTCTGATTTTAAAACAGGCGGTTCTCAAAAAATTGCAATAGATATTTTTAATGAGTTAATTAAGTCCAAACCGGAGACTATAGCATTATCCATAAGCAATAAGGGAGAATTAAAAAAAAAATTCAAACATAAAAAAAATGTTTTATCTTTGGGTTATAAAAAAGCTATATATTCTATATTTAGTTTATTTCAATTTTTAAACAAAAAGAGACCCAATAAAGTTTTTTGTACTCAACCACATCTAGGAATTATCTTATTTTTTTTAAATTTTTTTCTATTAAAGAAAGTAAAAATTATTGTTAGAGAAACTAATACATCAAAATTCGAAAACTTTTTCGACATAAGTTTAAAAAAAAGATTTGAAAATTTTTTAAAATTATTAATTTTTAATTATGTAGATTGTGTAATTTTTCCATCTAAAAAAATTTCTTATAAGTTAAAATCTAAAAATTTAATTATTCCTAATTTTGTTGATATTTCAGAAATTAATAAAACTCAATCTATTCAAAAAAAAAATTTTATTTTAGGTATGGGAAGACTAACAAAACAAAAGGGCTTTGATTTATTAATTAAATCCTTTGTTAAAATACACAAAAAAATTAAGCATGAATTAATTATTATTGGAGAAGGACAAGAAAAAAATAATTTAATAAAATTAATTATGATAAATAAAGTTTATAATCGGGTAAGAATTATAAATTTTACAGACAAACCATACTCTTATTTAAAAAGTTGCTCATTATATGTGCTTTCCTCAAGATGGGAAGGTATGCCAAATACTTTAATCCAAGCATTGGTGGCAAAGGCAAATATATTATCTACTAACTGCATGTTTGGGCCAAAGCAAATACTAAAGAATGGAAAATTAGGATATTTATGTAAAGTAGAAGA
>MDTD01120591.1_pt1 | contig 37706 bp, 34 predicted proteins | sample 811221 | NCBI WGS metagenome assembly MDTD01 (sample SAMN05326646, study PRJNA326480) | marine metagenome | isolation source: seawater | place: Pacific Ocean: South West | collected 2011
AACGTAACCCAAGAATAGCTAGATCCGCCTCGCAGTGAGCTGTAGCCGTTTCCCTCATTAAATTCGAAGCGGAGTCGATCGGTAGCAGTATTGGAGATATTCACTGTGAAACTCATAGAGACGGACATATAGACTTGCCCCCCTCCTTCGATTCCAAAGTTTGAATCCCACGCCCCCATGTACCCTATGTTGCTCCAATTCGGCGGCGTACCGATGGACAATTGGGCGCGGACGTAAGTCGACTGTGATGTGTGTACTGACGGCCGTAGTGACATAGTCGTGTCGACCCTATAAATGCCTGTTTCTGGAAACGAGAAACCGTGACCAGATCCAGTACCGGCCGTGAAGGCCATTTGATTCCCATCACCTCGCATAACGCCGAGCGTTGAGTCACCGTCTTGTGTGAAGCCTATGTTAAGAGTGTTGCCCGATTCTCCTGATGTGTACCACCTATCAATCATCGTGATGGCACCAAAGAGCCTGCTGGCACACACCCAAGCTGACCCGTCCCACTTGATGATTTGGTCTGTGGTGCAGTCAGAGGGCGGAGTGGGCAATGCGTCGATGGCATCACCCAGCGCATCAAAGTTTTCATTAACCTCTGCCGCCGATGCTGGCGTGCCGTCCTCAAAGACGTTTGGTACTTGTGTCTGGGCCAGTGCAGACAACGGCAGTAAAAGCAGAATGCCGAGTAGTGGTTTAGTCATCATTGGTGACCTGTTTCCAAGGCAGGATTCGGGGGCTGCCTGTCACGATGTAAAGCAGTAAGACCAGAGGCAACCACGGCAAGGCCAGAAGCAGAGTGTAGAACCAACGATCCTCCGACACGTCGTGAAAAAAAGGCCGGTAACCAAGTTCCTTTAAAAAATCATCCTCAGAAAAGTAGCCGTAAAGGAAACCGTGTGACGAAGGCTCTTCGTGCCTGATCCAGACAGTAGCTACACCTTGTCCCTTGCGAACGCATTCTTTTGGATCATATGTGTCAAGAAAATCTTGGGCCAGTACTACTCCATAATCTGACTGATATTCCTGAAGTTCTGTTTCTATCGCGTGACAGGAAAGACGGAGGAAGGTTGGTTTCACTTGTTGCTCCTCCAAGAAATATCCCACCGACATAGAAAGATACGGAATCACTCCAAAGATGAGCGACGCCAGACCAATCCAGGCAATCACGGTGTATACGCGCTCGCTCATAAACGGATAACCAAGTAGACACGTTCGATAAAACCATACACCTCAATAAAAAAAGGAGCCAATACAGGCCCCTTCAGTCTCACAAGGAAGTTTCGGCAGCCCTCCATTCCACCGTGTCTAACTAGTCTGCCAGGTGAGCGTCGATAAACTTGGAGAGGCTTAGAATATTAGTTGGTGCCCAGGGGCGGAATCGAACCACCGACACGAGGATTTTCAATCCACTGCTCTACCAACTGAGCTACCTGGGCAAACGAGGGGCTTACAGCGTGAAGGCCGCGTATTAAACCCGCGCGCTCCCTGTGCGTCAAGTAATCTCAAAGGGTGCGCGCTCAGTGGGCTGCGGTCAGGGTATGGGTTTCGGTTTGAGAGGCGCGTGCCGACTCCGCGGGGTGATCCGAAGCAATCAGTGCATAGATGGCTGGAAGCAGAACCAGTGTGAATAGCGTGCCGATCAACATGCCGATGACCAAAATAAAGCCGATACTGTTGCGCGCTTCTGCACCTGCCCCTTCCACCAATACCAAGGGGAAGTGCCCTAATACCGTGGCGCCCGTGGTCATCAGGACCGGCCGCAGTCGATAGATGGATCCCGCTTTAATCGCTTCTAGCTTATTCATGCCCTCCGCTTGAGCCTGGTTGGCAAATTCGACGATCAGAATAGCGTTTTTGGAAATCAGCCCCACCAGTGTGATGAGCCCCACCTGCGAATAAATATTGATGGTGGTGAAGCCGGTAAAGGTGATCACCATGGCGGCGAACAATGCGAGCGGCGCCGAGCCCAGCAGAATAATGAGTGGGTCACGAAAGCTGTCGAATTGCAGCGCCAGCACAAGAAAAACCATGACCAGGGACAGCCCCAGGACGCTCACCATGGTATTACCCTCTCGGCGTATCTCTCGCGATTCGCCCGTGTAGTCAAGAACATACCCGGGCGGTAGCATTTCATCGGCCAGCTCTTCGACGTAAGACAGTGCTTGCTCTTTGGTGTAGCCGGGAATGACCCCGCCGAATAATTTGAAACTTCGCTTTTGCTGGAAACGGGTCAACGCTCGAGGCTCTGTGTTGCGCTGCAGGGTGGCGAAGGTGCCAAAGGGCACCTGCTCGCCGGTGGGCAATGTAATGGGCGTATCCAGCAGTGACTCAGGGGAGAACTTGAAAGCCTGCTGCAGCTGCGGGATCACCCGATACGCGCGACCGCGCTCGTCATACCGTGTGACATAGCCTTCCGAGACGAATAAGTCCATCTGGGATGTGAGGTCTCCCAGCGTCATGCCCAGATCCGCCATGCGGTCTTTATCCAGCCGGTACTCCACCGCGAGCAGGTCCATCTTGAGCCCATTCTCAAAAAAGTAGAAAAGCCCCGAGCCCATGGCTTTTGTGGCCATTGCGTCCGCGACGCGGCGCATATTGTCGAGGGAATCACTGGATGTGACGACCACTTCCAGGTCGTACTGACCTGCCGTAGGCAGCGAAGGCTGCGCGGACGGGAAGGCGGTAACCGATGGCACGCCCTTTAAGCGCTGGCTGATGGCGGGCAGTAGCTCGTGGGTCGTGACGTCGCGCTCATCTGGAGGCACAAACTCCTGACCGCCAAATCCGAACCCGGGATTGATGCTTTGCCAAATATAGGTGGCCGCAGGCTCAGAGAGCATCACATCTACCGCGTCGGCAAAGCCGCCCACGGTCTCGTTTATCGAAGCCTCCGGCGCCGCTTCAACGATCATCGCGATGCTGCTGGTGTCTTCAATCGGTGAGAGTTCCTTCAGCGAGAATAAGTACAACGGCACGATCAACGCAGAAAAGAACACGCCGCCTGCAACGAGTTGCCACCGCCACCGCAGCGAAAAGTCCACCAGGTCGCCATATTTTTTTGCGATGCGTTCAAAGCGGTCGTTGACCCAGCGTGTCATGCGGGTTTCATGCCCTTTATCGGGGCAGACCCAGGCGCTCATGATGGGCGACAGCGTGATGGCAACGAAGCCTGATATCACGACGGCAATGGCCAGCGTAAAAGCGAACTCCCTAAACAACACGCCGGATAAGCCTGATAGGAATCCGATGGGTGCGTACACGACGGCCAATGTCATGGTCATCGCGATGATGGGTGAGAGTAGCCGGCGGGAGGAGGCCAGCGCTGCTTCTTTTCTCGTCATGCCCTCACGTAAATTTCTGGCGACGTTCTCCACGACGACGATGGCGTCATCCACCACCAAGCCGACCGAGAGCACAATCGCCAGAATGGTCAGTAGGTTCATGGAGAAGCCGATGAGTGATATCGCAGCCGTTGCACCCAAAATGGAGATGGGGATGGTGAGGAGCGGGACGAGGGCACTGCGAGCTGAACCCATCAGCGCCAGCACAACCAAACCGACCAACAGAATTGTCTCGCCCAGCGTGCTGAAAATCTCGGCAACGGCCTCGCGCATGTAGCGGGAGTTATCAAACGGGATGAACAGGTCGAGATCTGGCGGGAGCGATTCGTTTATGTCCTCCACCACGCTATACAGCGCGTTACCCACCACAATCTCACTGGTACCGGGCTCGGGATACACTCCCACGAAGACCACTTGGTCCTGGTTATAGCGATCCACGGAGTTGAGTTCCGTTGTGCCCACTTCGATCTCTGCGACGTCGCCCAGGCGAATGTCTGCGCCGCTGTCGTTCTGAATCAGCATATTTGCGAAGTCAGATGGGGTTTTCGCTTCGCTATTGGTTTTTAGGTTGACCCTCTGGGAGGTGCTCTCGGTGCGCCCGAAGGTGCCGATCACATTATTACGCCTGAGTGTGCTCGCGACGTCCGCGGCGCTGACGTTGAGGGCAGCCATTTTCCAGGGGTTTAGCCAGATCCGCATCGACTGCTGTAACCCGTAGTTCTCCACCCGCTCAATGTCTGGTATCGCGGTCAATCGGGGCAGAATGTCCCGCTGAATCAGATCGCTGACACCGGCATAGGTTCGATCTGGCGGAATGCGCAGTGCCAAATAAAAACTCGCATAGGGCGTATCGGCACGGCTGATTTGTATGGAGGGATCTTCGGTACCCTCCGGCAGTTCAAAGCGGATCTGGCTCAAGCGGGTAGATAGTGTGGAAATGACCTCGGTCGTATCCTGATTCAACTCGAGCCAGAGCGTGACAGTGCTGGTGCCCGCCGTGGTGACTGATTCAACGTAATCGAGCCCGGGCACGCTACTGGCTGCCCGCTCAATCGGTTCGGTAACAAAACCCTGCACCGTCTCGGCACTGGCTCCCGGGTATGCCGTAATGATGGCGATGGAGGAGCTCTCTATTACCGGGAATGAAATGACCGGCAGATCCACCGCCGATCGCAATCCTACAAGCAGCAGGCTGAGGCACACCACAATGGCCACGACCGGCCTTTTGATGAAAAGGTCATTCCATCGGGTTGATGACGATTGAGCGCTCATTGATCTCTAGAACTGGCTTGAATCGAGACAAGAAGCTCGTCCTCCAGCTTGAACGCGCCTCTGTCAGCGACGAGCTCACCGGGAGATATCTCTCCGCTCACGAAGAGCTTGTTGAGGCTCTCTCCACGAACCTCCACGCGCCGCATCGCGGCTCGATGGGGTAAAAAAGCATCGGCTTCGGTTTCTTCGACAACATAGACGTGTGCGCCTTTCGGGTCCCAGCGTACGCTTCGTTTTGGCACTGACGTGAGGTTTTCCAGGGGGCCGGTATCGACCACCACCTGCACGAGTGAGCCGTGTTTGAGCGCGGGCGCGTCTATTTCCGCGCGGACATCATAGGTGCGGGTGCCTTGAGAAAACGCTGACGACACAGCAATGACTCTCGCCGCTCCTGCAAAGGCGCCGTTCACGTCACGAATGTCTACCCTGTCGCCAACCACGACGTCGGCAAGGCCCTGCGGCACCTTGAAGTCAATCCACCGGGTGGGTTTCAGGCCGGTGAGTGTGGTCAGGACCTCGCCAAAGCGCATCAAATCGCCAACGCGCTGCGTGTAGATGCCCATCGTACCGGCAAAGGGCGCCCGAACGGTCATTCGACTGAGCCGTGCTTGCAGAACGGCTATCTGTGCGCTGAGAGACGACTTGCGCGCTTTGAGAACGTCCAACTGGTCTTGTGACACCAGAGAGTCTGCCTCTAATGTGAGGTTCCGCGACAACTGGGTTTCCACCAGATTCAGATCTGCCTGCAGTGCGTCTCGCTGCGCTTCGACATCGTCGTCAAATAACACCAGCACTTTGGCCCCGGCGGGGACCGTTCCGCCGCTTTGATAGGGCAGTTGCACGATCCGACCGGGTGTTTCCGCTGATACCACAAGATGTTCTGGCGACTGCACAGTGCCGCTAAGAGTGCGGCTCGGTTGCCACTCATCCGCCTCTGCGCTGGCGACTGTGACGGTCTCAAAGGCGGGTGGAAAACTCTCCATGAAGGCCATGGCCTGAGAAATCTGCACGAATTTTATCCCGGCGAGACCCGCCGTGACAGACGCGCATACCGTAAAGGTGATGATCCAGGATTTTACTTTCATCGCTTTTCTCCCAACACTCACGCCGCGCGCACGATGGCGCAGCGCAGTCCGACGCGATCAGTCACTGGGCGGTACGTATCCTTCGGCCTGATCAAAGTCCTCACCAGCGAGAAATTTGTCCATCTCACCCATCAGGTATTTGCGTGCCTCCGGATCCATCAGGCTGAGATGTTTTTCGTTAATCAGCATCGTCTGGTGACCCTGCCATTCCAGCCACGCTTTCTTCGATACGTTGTCAAAGATGTCTTGGCCTTTCGCGCCTGGTAAGGGTGCGCGCTCGAGCCCTTCCAGTTCCTCGTTGTAGCGTCGGCATTGGACAGTTCTTGCCATCAGTCGCTCCTCAATGGGGTTTCTCGGCTCAGCTCGGCCAGCAACCTAACGATCGGTGCGGGTAGGCCAACCGACGGCGGTGGGTGCAGAGAGAACCATTGCAGGTCTTGCACGCCACATTCTACGTCATTCGTGATAGCGCGGTTTGTTTCGCAATGCACCCTGACGGGATGCGCTTCGAGCTTGAAATGGGTGAACGTGTGCAGAAAAGGTGGTTCGATTCGACAGGCGTCTGGCGAAAGCGACAGCGCGTGCGCAATCCACTCTCGGGCGACTATCGCTTCTTCGAACTCTGGCGGCGCCCACAGCCCCCCCCAGATACCGGAGTCGGGACGTTTCTGCAGCAAGACTTCTCCCGGCGCACGTGTTACGACGGCCAGCCATCGCTGCCGTGTGGGTATCTGTTTGCGGGGCTTGCGTCCGGGAAAGTCAGCTTGACGACTGAGCGCTCTCGCCGCGCAGCCAGAATTCAGGGGGCAGTGCAGGCATCTCGGTCGGCTACGCGTGCAACAGGTAGCGCCCAGATCCATGATGGCCTGCGTATAGTCGGCCACCCGCTCCAGCGGTGTGTGGTGTTCGGCATGGCGCCACAGGCTGTCGACAACGGCTCGTTGCCCCGGCCAGCCCTCGACGGCGTGATAGCGCGCGAGCACCCGTTTGACGTTTCCGTCGAGGATAGGTGCCCGGATCTCCATTGCCAGCGAGAGAATTGCTCCAGCGGTGGAGCGCCCGATGCCGGGCAGTGCCTCCAGTTCTGCAAGATTAGTGGGGAAAGCGCCCCCATGCATGTGGCAAACCTGCTTCGCGCAGCGGTGCAGGTTCCGTGCTCTGGCGTAATAACCCAAACCCGTCCAGAGATGCAGCACGGCATCTTCGGTTGCGTTTGCGAGTGCGGCAATATCGGGAAACTGATCCATGAACCGTTCGTAAAACGGAATCACCGTATTGACCTGAGTCTGTTGCAGCATGATTTCTGACACCCAAACCCGATAAGGCGTGCGGTCTGTCTGCCATGGCAGATCTTTGCGCCCATGGCGGTCGAACCAATCGAGTACCGCGGCGGCAATGTGGTCTTTTGCACTCATGAAGTGGTAAAGCTTCGCAATGAAGTAAGAGGGCTCTTTCTATACAATGGCGCCCTAGTGTAGCGCCCGCGCGGTCTAGCGGGTGGGCCGGAGAAGACAGCATGAGTCAGCAGGAAGCAGGTGCTCGCAAGGCATCGGTCAATCGCGAGACCCTTGAGACCCAGATTAGCGTTGAGCTGTGCCTCGACGGCACGGGCCTGTGCGCCCTCGATACGGGGATACCTTTCCTCGAGCATATGCTCGATCAAATTGCCCGGCACGGTCAGGTTGACCTCAACATTCAAGCCAAGGGTGATTTGCACATCGATGCGCACCACACCGTAGAGGACATCGGCATTACTCTGGGGCAAGCGTTTAGTCAGGCCATCGGAGACAAAAAGGGCATTGTGCGCTACGGGCATGCCTATGTTCCTTTGGACGAGGCGTTGTCTCGGGTCGTCATCGATTGCAGTGGGCGACCTGGCCTCGAATTCCGCGTGCCGTTCACTCGCGCCAAGGTGGGTGAGTTTGATGTGGATCTGGTCGTGGAATTTTTTCAGGGTTTCGTCAATCACGCCGACGTCACGCTTCACATCGACAACCTGCGGGGGCACAACGCCCATCACCAGGCCGAGACCGTGTTCAAAGCCTTTGGGCGCGCGTTGCGTATGGCCATCGCGGCTGATCCGGGCATGGCAGGCACCAGTCCGTCGACCAAAGGGGTCCTGTAAGTCGTGACCCATCAGGTTGCCGTGATCGATTACGGCATGGGGAATCTGCATTCGGTGGCTAGCGCACTGGAACACGTGGGCGCGAGCAAGGTTACTGTCAGTCACGAACCCAAGGCGATTGCTGAAGCGGATCGGGTGGTATTTCCGGGGGTCGGCGGTATTCGTGATTGCATGGCAGCGATTCGTAGTTTGGGCTGCGATCAATTACTGGACGACGTACTGAGTCGTGCCGGCAAGCCGGTGTTGGCGATTTGTGTGGGTATGCAGGCATTAATGACGCGCTCGGACGAAAATGAGGGCATCGCTTGCTTGAATAGGGTGCCGGGCGAGGTGCGCTACTTTGGTGATGCGCACTGCGATGAGGCGGGAACTCGACTCAAAGTGCCCCATATGGGTTGGAATAGCGTTGTCCCCGCCATGGATCATCCCTTGTGGCGAGGTATCGAGGCCGGTGAACGGTTTTACTTTGTGCACAGCTATCACGTGGTGCCCGCAGATCACGGCGTTGTGGCGGGCACCTTCGATTACGGTTTCACGGGTTGTGCTGCGCTCGCACGAGACAACCTTTTTGCAACGCAATTTCATCCAGAGAAAAGTCACAGGGCAGGCTTGACCCTGCTGAAGAATTTTTTGAGTTGGGACGGTACATGCTCGTAATTCCTGCAATTGACCTCAAGGATGGCCAATGCGTGCGGCTGCGTCAGGGTGATATGGACGACAGCACCGTGTTCTCTGATGATCCGGTAGCCATGGCCCAGCGTTGGCATGCCCAGGGTGCGCGGCGCTTGCATATCGTTGATCTCGACGGTGCGTTTGCGGGCAGGCCCGTTAACGCCGGGATTATCGAGGAGATCACGAGAGCGTTACCCGATCTACCCATTCAAATTGGCGGGGGGATTCGCAACGTGGACACCATCGCCCGCTATCTTGAGGCCGGTGTGCAGTTCGCCATCATTGGCACCATGGCTGCCAAAAACCCGGAATTTGTCCTCGAGGCCTGCAAGCAGTTCCCGGGTCATATCATTGTTGGCATCGATGCCCGCGGCGGGCAGGTCGCGGTAGAGGGTTGGGCCAGTGAAAGCGAGCTCGATGCCACTGACCTGGCTCAGCGCTTTGCTGATGCGGGCGTCAGTGCGGTGGTTTATACCGACATTGATCGGGACGGCATGATGCAGGGCGTCAATGTCGAGGCGACTGTGGCCTTGGCGGCCGTATCGGGGCTCCCGGTCATTGCCTCGGGCGGCATCAGCCATATCGACGATGTCAGAGGTCTCATGCCTCATGCCCGCAACGGTATTTGCGGCGCGATTACCGGCCGAGCAATTTACGAAGGGACCCTTGATCTCGCTGCCGCTCAGGCCGAGGTCGATGCTTTCCTCCGAGCTAACTGATGGCGCTCGCGAAACGCATTATTCCGTGCCTGGACGTTGATCAAGGCCGAGTGGTTAAAGGCGTCAACTTCGTTGGTATACGAGACGCGGGTGACCCTGTTGAGATTGCGCGTCGCTACAACGAAGCGGGGGCTGATGAGGTCACGTTTCTCGACATTACCGCCAGCCACGAAGGGCGAGACACCACGGTGCACACCGTTGAACAGATCGCCCGGGAAGTGTTTATCCCGCTGACGGTCGGTGGTGGCATCCGGGCTCTGTCTGACATCCGGACCATGCTGAATGCCGGTGCCGATAAAGTGAGTATCAACACCGCCGCGATTCATAACCCGGATCTGGTGCGTGAGGCGGCAGCGCGCTTTGGATCGCAGTGCATCGTTGTGGCCATTGACGTCAAACGCGTTTCGGCCGAGGGCGAGCCACCTCGCTATGAACTCTTTACCCACGGCGGCCGCAAACCTACTGGTATTGAGGCGGTGGAGTGGGCCGTGAAAATGGCGGCATACGGCGCGGGAGAAATCCTGCTGACCAGTATGGATCGTGATGGCACGCGAGATGGCTTTGAGCTGACGATTACGCGAGCGATTACGGATGCAGTGGATATCCCCGTTATCGCCTCGGGTGGCGTGGGGTCACTGCAACACCTCGCAGACGGTGTCACGCTGGGCGGTGCGGACGCGGTACTGGCAGCGAGTATCTTTCACTTCGGTGAGTACACTGTAGGTGAGGCCAAAGCCTTCATGGCCAGCGAAGGCATCACAATGAGGCTCTAAGCCTCTCCGCTCTCGGTGGTCTGCGCCTCCGAGCTTTCCGCCTCTGCCATCGACTCGCTGTCGGCTGCAGATTGAGGCGACAGCAAGTTGATGCCGCGCAACAGGGTCAGTGCCTCATAGAGCTGGTTGTCGGAATTCCTTAGCTCGGTTAGTGCTTCACTCTCTGACTGGCTGTCCGCAGGATCGCCACCGCTCAGACTGCCCTGCAGGTCAGCTTCTTTGGTGCGGCGATTGGATTCGACGCTTTTTACTTCAGCGCGTTCAACAACAATATCTGGCACGATGCCTTCTGCCTGAATAGAGCGACCGTTCGGTGTGTAGTACAGCGCCGTCGTCAGCTTGACCGCGCGAGTATCGGTGACGGGCAGAATGGTTTGCACTGAACCCTTGCCAAAGCTGCGCGTACCCATGATGACCGCGCGCCGGCGATCTTGCAGTGCACCGGCCACAATTTCGGAGGCGCTGGCGGAACCGCCGTTAATCAGAACAACAATGGGGACCTCTTCGATCATGTCCCCCGGTGTGGCCTCGAAGCGATCCTTCGATTGAGGGTGTCGGCCCTCGGTGTAAACCACAAGCCCACCATCGAGGAACGCGCCGGCCATGTCGACGCTGGCCCCCAGTACCCCACCGGGGTTATTCCTTAAATCGAGCACAATGCCCTCAAGCGGCCCTTCGCTTAGTGCTGACTCTATTTTTGCGATCGCCTCTTGTCCGGTATCCCGCTGAAATTGGGACGCCCGGAGCCATAGATAACCTTCCATCAGCTCGCGACTGCGCACGCTGGGCACCTTGATGATGTCGCGGATGACGCTGACGTCAAAAGGATCTGCGACACCGCGTCTACCAATCGTTAGAAGCACTTCAGAGCCGGTCGGCCCTCGCATCAGTTCGACTGATTTATTGACGGGTAGATCTCGGACCGATTCGCCGTCGATTTTTAGAATGACATCACCGGCCTCAAGGCCCGCAGCTTCCGCGGGTGACCCGTCGATTGGGGCGATGATGGTGACGTAGCCGCGATCTTGACCGATCTCGATACCCAGTCCGCTGAACTCTCCCTTTGTGGTTTCTTGCAGCGAGTCGAACGCTTTTTCTTTGAGGAATACCGAATGGGGGTCCAATCCTGACAGCATGCCCTGCACGGCCAGCTCAAAGAGCTTGCTGTCGGGCACGGATTCAACGTAACCCTGACGAATTTGATTAAACACATCGGCGAACATTTGCAGTTCTTCCAGCGGTAACGCGGAGGTGTCTGCGGCGATACCAGCATGAGGATGGTCGCCATGCGGATCGGATGCCTCGTCGACGGTATCCTGTTGTGCGTCCTGAACAGTCTCCTGTGCTACCGCAGCGAGTGATGTGAAGAGAGCAAGCAGAAACCCAAGGGCGCTGGCACGAAGGGGCATGAAAGGATCCAACTGTAGAACGGCCGCTAATGGTACCCGATTATTTTTACTCCGCTCAGCGCCTTATCCATTCCGCCGGATCGACAGGTTGCCCCTGTTGTCGGATCTCAAAGTACAGCCCCGTCATCTCCTGACCACCACTGGCGCCGGCTTTGGCGATCACTTCACCCGCCGTCACACTTTCCCCTACTGCTCGCATCAGGCTGTGATTTTGGGCGTAGAGCGTTAGCCAGCCGTCCTGATGGTCTATCACGATCAGCAAACCCTGACCTCTCAGCCAGTCAGCATAGATCACCTGGCCCGCGTGAACAGCGCGGATAGCGGCGCCCTCCTCAGCGGGGATCAACCAACCCTGCCAGCGGATGTCAGCGTTGCGGCGCGCTCCAAACCGATTGGAGGGTGCCCCTGAAACGGGCATGACGAGCGCGCCTTTGCGTTCGGCAAAGGGCACAGTGGCGGGTATCGGTGCCGGGGTCACGCTCACCAGCTCCTCAAACAGTTGATTCAGGCGCTGTTGATCCGCTTCCAGTTTCGCCAGTTGCTGTTCATCGGTGCTGACCTGCGCATTGATGGCTTGCAGGGTGCGTTGCCTCGATGTGCGTTGCGCGGCTAGCACCTCTGTAGCGCTGCGCGCTGCCTCTTCCTGCGCGGCGAGTTGCGCCTGTGTTCCCTGAGAGCGCTGGATGTTCTGCTCAATGTCTCTCAGCCCTTGCTCATAGAGGTTGATCGCGTCTTGTTGATCTTCCACCAGAATCTGCAAATACGTCATGTGACGCGCGATGTCCTCAGGCGTTTGGTCCCCAAGCCACACGCGCAATCCGCCGCCTTGCTGCATCGCCCACAGATGCTGGATGCTCTGCTCGATCAGTTGCACCCGCGCTTCTTGATCAGCGTGAAGTGACAGCCCTTCGGCCTCCAGCGTCTGTAGCGTTTGCTTCAGGGCGCTTCGCTCGCGCTTTAGTTGGGCCGCCTTGATGTCCGAGGCACTGATTTGCAGGTCGATGTCGCGGAGGTCGCGCTGCAGGATGTCGCGCTCTTTCTCTCTGGCGTTCAGACGAGATTGAATGGCATTAATGTCAGCTCTCAGCCGAGATAGTTGCTCGCCCGTTTCATCGATATCGGCTGTCGCATAACCGGCCGGCATCAACAGAGTGGTCGCGATGAAAAGTGACAGCAGGGTGCGATGGCGTCTGCACAGTCCTGCCGCCATCAACGATCAGGAAGTCAGTAGGCTGCGCCCTGACATGGCGGCGGGCGCGTCAATGTCCATCAAGGCCAGAATGGTTGGTGCCACGTCCGCCAAGATGCCGCCGTTGGCATCCAGTTGTCTCTGCTTGCCGCCGAGATAAATCAGGGGGACGGGCTCGGTCGTGTGCTGCGTATGCGGCTGATTGTTCTCATAATCACGCATCTGCTCACAGTTGCCGTGATCTGCGGTAATCAGTCCTTCCCCGCCCTGTGCCAGTAGCGCTTGTTCGATACGACCGATGCATTCGTCAAGGGTCTCAACAGCTGTCACCGCAGCGTCAAACTGCCCGGTGTGGCCAACCATATCGCCGTTTGCATAGTTCACAACGATGAAATCATAGCGACCCGATTCAATCGCATCCACCAATGCGTCCGTTACCTCGCGAGCGCTCATCTCCGGCTGTTCATCGTAGGTGGCAACATCGGGTGAAGGGATGAGTGTTCGCGTTTCTCCCGCGAAAGTGGCTTCCTGTCCGCCGCTGAAAAAGAAGGTGACGTGAGCATATTTCTCGGTTTCGGCAATGCGCAGCTGTGTCTGGCCGCGGTTGGCCAACACTTCTCCCAGACTGTCTTCCAGTGTGTCGGGTGGGAAGGCGACGGGGCAGGACAGGCTCGCGGCATACTCGGTGGTCGCGACCAACTGGATGTTTGGTACCGCGCGGCGGGCAAACCCCGTAAAGGCCGGGTCTACCAATGCTTGAGAGAGTTGTCGCGCTCGATCGGCGCGAAAGTTCATGAACAGTACAGCATCGCCGTCTCCGATGAGGGCGGGGTCACCGATGCCAGTTGGTGCCACGAATTCGTCGTCTTCACCTCTAGCGTAGGCGGCTGATAGCGCCTCTGCTGCGGAATCCGCATGCTGCTCGGCAGTACCCTGGGTCAAGAGAGTGTGGCTTTTCTCGATGCGATCCCAGCGGTTGTCTCGATCCATCGCCCAGTACCGGCCATGCACTGATGCAATTCGGCCGACACCCAAAGCTCTTAGCGTTGCCTCTGCGCGGGCCAGTGAGGGTTCAGCGCTCCGCGGGGGCGTGTCGCGACCATCGAGAAAAGCATGCAGGTACAGTTCTTTGGCGCCCCGTTCTGCGGCCAATTGAAGTGCGGCATAGAGATGTGCTTCGTGACTGTGCACGCCCCCCGAAGATAATAAGCCCATGACATGGATGGCTTTACCGGCATCGATGGCGGCATCAATCGCCGTCAGGTAAGCGGTATTTGTTGCAAAGTCACCGCTAGCGATAGCTTGGTCGATGCGGGTGATCGATTGATAAACGATGCGCCCGGCGCCCAAGCTCATATGGCCTACTTCCGAATTACCCATCTGCCCTTCGGGCAAGCCAACATCGAGGCCTGAGCCTGAGACAAGTGTGTGGGACGCATCGCGCCATAGCCGGTCGAGGTTGGGCGTCTGTGCCGCGCGGATAGCGTTGTCCTCGGTAGCGGTGCGATGACCAAAACCGTCGAGTATGACCAGTAGTGTTGTGCGTCGCTTTGATGACACGGGTGACAGGCTCAGGATCCCAGAGCGGTGATTGTAGCGCGGCGTGCCCATGAGGGCACGTTCACGGGGGCAGGGTGCGCGACGATCCATCGGTCTTATGTTGTTATCCCGGCGCAGACAACCTCTGGGCAGGCCCGAGGCGGTGTGGTTAGCAGCCGAGTGCTCAAGCTTAGTCACATTGCCTGCTTTGACTGGAGGCACTGAAGTTGAACCGATATACTCCGCGTCCGCGCCGTGGAGCAGAGGTGACGTGTAGTCCCCCTTAGCAACCGACTCTCCGGCGATACAATGATGAGAAACCCGCACTGCGGGTGACGGTGGGGCAAAAAGCGTGTCGTTAGACCTGGTGTTTCAGTTTCTCGGGCAACAGTGGATTTTAGTGGCCGCATTGGCGACTACGCTGACCATGCTCGTGCTTCATGAGAGCCGTAAGGCAGGTCCGGCGCTCTCAATTAACGAGGCCGTTCAGCTAATCAACAGTGACGGGGGCGTCTTTCTCGATATTCGTGACGCTGCCGACTTCGCTCGAGGCCATATTACTGACGCGGTACATATACCCGCTGCAGCGCTGGCGAAACGCGGCAATGAATTGGAAAAATACCGCGATAAACCCGTCGTAGTCGTGTGTAAAATGGGGCAGTCCGCGGGTCCGGCGACTAAGGCGCTGAGAGCGCAGGGGTTCAGTCGCGCACAGAAGCTCTCGGGCGGCATGATGGAGTGGGACGCGCAAAAGCTTCCGGTCGTTAGCGAATGAGTAACGTTGTGATTTACACCACGCGTTGGTGCCCGTTTTGCATTCGCGCGAAAGCGTTGCTGGACCGAAAAGGCGTTCAGTATGACGAGATACCTGTGGACGGCGACCCGGTTGCGCGGCAGCAAATGGCTGAACGGGCAGGGGCAACCTCCGTGCCGCAGATCTGGATAAACGAGCAACATATTGGTGGATGTGACCAGCTCATTGGTCTCGAGCGCTCAGGCGGATTGGAGCCGCTGCTCGCGTAACGGCTTCCACCACAGCGATTTTAAAATGGAAGGAGTGTCAGCATGGCTGAAGAAGGAACCGCAGCCGCTCAGGAAGAACAGGCTCAGCAGCAGTTTGTTACGCAGCGGATTTATACAAAGGACATTTCCTTTGAGTCACCTATTGCCCCCAAAGTGTTCCGTCAAGAGTGGAAACCCGCAGTCAATGTGGACTTGAACACCAAGAGCAGTCGCGTAGATGAAGAGGGCAACCACGAGGTTGTGCTGACACTCACGATCACTGCCAAACTCGAAGAGCAGACCGCTTTCTTGGTTGAGGTACAGCAGGCTGGTATTTTCTTTGTTTCTGGGATCGAAGGAGATTCTCTGCGGCAGTTACTGGCTACAGTTGCCCCGACTATTTTGTTCCCATACGCGCGGGAAGCGATTGATAGCCTCGTGGTAAAGGGGGGCTTCCCCGCTCTTATGATTGCGCCCGTGAATTTTGATGCACTGTTCCGTCAAGCCGTTGCGCAACAGGCTGTCGAGGCGGGAGATGCAGTCGTCCCCTCTGAAGGCGCGACGCATTGAGGATGCTGCGGCCGCGTTTACGCGGCCGGTAAGTTCAGGTCTTTAAGCTTTCGGGTGAGGGTATTACGGCCCCATCCGAGCAACTCTGCTGCCTCGGCTTTTCGCCCACCGGTGTGGTTGAGCGCAGCCTCAATCATTATCGATTCAAAAAGCGGCAGCGCCTGCCGCAGTACATTGGATTGCCCATCGGACAATGCCTTGTTTGCCCAGCCTGCCAGTTGTTCATGCCACGTTTCAGCTTGATTGTTAGTGTCAGCGCTCTGTTGTTGCAGCAGCTCGGGCGGCAAGTCCGACAGGACGACCTCACGCCCCGCAGCCATAACCGTTAGCCACCGGCAGGTATTCTCGAGTTGTCTGACGTTGCCCGGCCAGGGTAACCGTGTTAACACACTCAGTGCGTCTTCGGACAAGACTTTGGCCTCGACGCCCAGCTCGTTGCCTGCCGCGGTAAGGAAATGTGTGAGTAATTGTGGAATGTCCTCGCGGCGTTCTGACAATCTTGGCACGTGAATGCGAATTACGTTGAGTCGATGGAACAGATCCTCTCGAAAAGCACCCGATTCGACTAGAGACTCCAGCTTCTGGTGAGTCGCGGCAATGATGCGCACATCGGCCTTGATGGAGTCGACGCCACCCACTCGAAAAAATTCGCCGTCCTGAAGCACGCGCAGGAGTCGCGTCTGAGTAGCTGCCGGCATGTCCCCTATCTCGTCGAGAAATAGTGTGCCGCCACGTGCCTGCTCGAATCGCCCCTCCCGCCGATTGTTGGCGCCTGTAAAGGCACCTTTCTCGTGCCCGAATAATTCCGACTCCATCAGTTCTTGAGGGATGGCAGCCATATTCAGTGCGACAAAAGCGCTGTTCGCCCGCGGGCTGTGACGATGGAGTGCGCGAGCGACCAGCTCTTTGCCGGTGCCTGACTCACCATTGATCAACACCGTGATGTGGCTTTGCGCAAGGCGCCCGATCGCGCGAAAAACCTCTTGCATGGCAGGCGCGTTGCCAATGATTTCGGTCGTTCGTCGATCGCCCGTATCCGTTGCGCTGCCGGTGTTCTGTGCTTGCTGAGATTGGGCCCGTGTCACGGTGGCCACCATTTCGTCGATGTCGAAGGGCTTGGGCAGGTACTCGAAGGCGCCCTCCTCATAGGCGTTGACTGCGCTGTCGAGATCGGAGTGCGCGGTGGTAATGATGACGGGCAGGTCGGGTTGTCGCGCTTTAATCTGAGACAGCAAGGCGATACCGTCCATGCCGGGCATACGGATGTCGCTGACTACAACCATAGGCGCATCGCTCTCCAGCGCATTAACAACGGCGTCACCTGACTCGAAAGCACGACAGTTCAGCCCGGCGCGTGTGAGCGCTTTTTCCATCACCCACCGGATCGAGCTGTCATCATCAACGATCCAGACTTGTTCGTTTGCTGGCATCTCAAATCTCCATGGGTAAGAGCATGGTGAAGCGGGTTTCTCCCGGCACGCTTTGTACCTGAATCAAACCGCCATGCTGATTAGCTATTCGCTGCGCAATAGATAGGCCCAGGCCTGTGCCTTGGGCATTGCCTGTGACCATTGGAAGGAAAAGCCGTGGCAGCAGGTCTTCGGGAACGCCGGGTCCATCGTCACTGACCTGAAGCGCGCAGACCAGTTTGTGTCGGTTACCGCCGACGGTGAATTGCCGAAGCACGCGTGTCCTTAGCGTAATCAGTCCGCCGTCACCGCAGGCTTGCCAGGCATTGCGGACCAGGTTGAGCACGGCCTGGGTAAGCTGGCCGCCGTCTGCCATGAAATCCGGCAAGCTCGGATCGTAGTCGCGCTCGATACTCAGTTGGCCCTTTGCTTCGGCTTCTATGAGTTGCCGAACATGCTCGGTCACTTCATGAATATTCGTTGCCTCAGACTCCAGTCGTTCTCTGGGGCCCAGCATTCGATCGACCAAGGTTCGGAGGCGATCAACCTCTGAGATGATGATGTCCGTATACTCATGCAGGTTGACTTCCGCTAACTCGCCCGCGAGTAACTGCGCGGCCCCGCGTATACCACCCAGGGGGTTTTTCACCTCGTGGGCCACCCCTTTCATAATTTCTTTCAGCGTTGCCTGTGCCTGCCATTCGCTCTCGTCCCGGCTTATGGCCTGAAGCCGATCGACCATGTTGAGCTCGACCAATAAGCAGCGTTGCTCAGCGCTAGAGCTAATCGGACTTAGGGTGATATCGACCGTGCGCTCTTGGCCTGTTCGTGTAGTGAGGGGAATGGCGCGCCTGACCATCGGATAATTGTCAGACAGTGCCTGCTGCAGGAGCGGGTACCACTCGTTTGATTCATCGAGGAGTTCCTCCAACGCGCTTCCCAGCGCACGACTCGCGGAGACTTCCAGCAGATTTTCCGCCGATAGGTTGAGCGCGCGGATGTGCAAATTAGCGTCCAGCAGCACGACACCCGTCGCTAACAGGTCGAGATGGTAGTCGACAGTGAGATCGATCAGTGGTTCGGCGGACATCGTTTTAATTCCGTAAACTCGGACGCATCACGTAGACAATGTGCTCGGGCGACGCATCTTGCCCAGTGCCGTCAGCGTCAAGCCGCAACACCTGCAGTCGATGCTCGCCTCGAAAGACATTGGTGAGTTGCCAACTTGCGCCTTTCTGAGGTGCGCCGACCGCTGCACCATCGAGCGTCAGGACGAGATTCTCCCCGGGCCCGAGTGCCGGGCTCACAGCGACTTCCACCACAAAATTGCCGGGACCCATCGGGATCGTTGCTTGGTCCGCTGGCGTCGTGATGCGTGTTTCGAATGACTGGTTGTCTGCAGCGCGCGCTGCCTCCGAGTCTGCGCTCGTAATGTCGCCATTCCACTGTGGCGCGGGGGTGGTGTTCGTAGCGTTAATCGACTGCTCTTCCGCGATCGCGCCGGAGTGGGGGGTGTCGGTAAAGGTGACGTTGCCCTGCTCATCAACAACTTTGTATACCGTTTGCGCCATTATTGGGGCTGTTGCCAGGATCAAGAGCACGCCAAGGCATGCGGCTGAGATGACATGTGTTGGTAGCGCGGCACGTCGGGAGAGTGGCAAAGGCTCAACAGTCGATGAGCGCGTGGCGTGTTCCGGCGTGCGAGACAATCTATTCAGATAGGGGCTGATCCATCGGGGGGCTGTCAGGGCAGTTTTTTGCGACCTCATCTTCACCCCGTCCGCGCGAATGGCGGCGCACCAAAACGGTGCGCCGTCGTTACGGTGCCTGCGAAGTAAACGCAGCCCACCTGGAGGAGGCTCATGAATGGGGATCAGCACCGGAGGCTGCCACTTAAACGGAGTAGTAGAGGTCGAATTCGACCGGGTGTGTGGTCATATTCAGACGCTCGACGTCTTCGCGTTTCAGTTCGATATAGGCATCAATCATGTCATCGGTGAAGACACCGCCGGCGGTCAGGAAGCCACGATCAGCATCCAGCGCATCAAGTGCCATCTCCAGACTCGATGCGACGGTTGGGATCGCTGCGGCTTCGTCAGCCGGCAGGTCGTATAGGTCCTTATCCGCTGCATCGCCGGGGTGAATCTTGCTCTGAATGCCGTCAATGCCTGCCATTAACATCGCAGCAAAAGCGAGGTAAGGATTGGCGGTGGGGTCGGGGAAGCGAACCTCGATACGTTTGCCCTTAGGTGACGGCTCATAGGGAATGCGAATCGATGCGGAGCGGTTGCGCGCTGAGTAGGCCAGCATGACGGGCGCTTCGAAACCGGGGACCAATCGCTTATAGCTGTTGGTCGAGGCGTTAGTAAAAGCATTCAGCGCGCGGGCGTGCTTGATAATGCCGCCGATATAATACAACGCCGTATCGGACAGCCCCGCATAGCCCTCGCCGGCAAAAGTATTGTCACCACCCATGGCGATCGACTGGTGCACGTGCATCCCAGACCCGTTATCGCCGACTAGGGGTTTAGGCATAAACGTCGCGGTTTTGCCGTAGGCATGTGCCAGGTTGAGTACGCAGTACTTGAGGATCTGTACCTCGTCAGCCTTGGTGACCAGGGTGTTGAATTTCACGCCAATCTCGCATTGGCCCGCCGTGCCAACTTCATGGTGGTGCACTTCAACGTCGAGCCCCATCTGCTCCATGGCTGAGCACATGGCCGCGCGAATGTCGTGCAGTGAGTCAACCGGTGGGACCGGGAAGTAGCCACCCTTAACGCGTGGGCGATGGCCAGTGTTGCCTTCTTCCACATCGAGGTTCGAAGACCACGCCGCCTCTTCAGCATTGATCGCATAGCTGGCGCCACTCATATCGACGCCCCACTTGACGTCGTCGAACACGAAGAACTCGGGTTCCGGGCCGAAGAATGCGGTATCACCAACACCGGTTGTGGCCAGGTAAGCCTCGGCTTTTTTGGCAATGCTGCGCGGGTCGCGGTCGTAGCCCTGCATGGTTGCGGGCTCAACGATATCGCATCGAACGATGATGGTCGGGTCGTCTGTGAACGGATCCAAAACGGCGGTGCTGTCGTCCGGCATCAGAATCATGTCGGACTCGTTGATACCTTTCCAACCAGAGATAGAGGATCCGTCAAACATCTTGCCGTCCGCAAAAAAGTCTTCGTCAACAGCGCCGGCAGGGATGGAGACGTGTTGCTCTTTGCCCTTCGTGTCGGTGAATCGCAAATCCACCCAACGGATGTCGTGAGTCTGGATTAGATTGAGCGTTCGCTCTGACATGTGTTGCTCCTCTCATGCAGCGTAAAGCGTGCCCGCTTAAAAGCGGGTCTAGTGCGCTAGGGCGTCGTGTGACCTGCAAGGGATGTGCCAAACGCGCGGCCGGCGTCTATGGCCAGTTAAACCGTGCCGTTCATCCGACCATTAACGTGCTAGCCGTGAAGTTGATACGCAAAATGATGCATTTTGGTGCAATAATCAATCGCCTCGCACTAATTCGGTGCGTTTGGTCGAGGGGTTGGTCAGCAATTATCGTAAAATCAGTACTTTACGAGACGACTAGACATGGCATGGATCTTGCGTCTACATCGGGGAGGTGTTTTGGTCATGTGCACTGCGTGCGGCTAACACATCGATCTATGAACCACTTTGAGCAAACTGTGTGCCTTTAATCGCACTGTGCGGAGACGTAGTAGAAATGAAAGCAAAACTTGAATACATCTGGCTTGATGGTTACAAGCCGACACAAAGCCTGAGAAGCAAAACGCAGGTCCGCGATAACTTCGGCGGTACGCTCGAAGAGTGCCCCATGTGGTCATTCGACGGGAGTTCAACCGAACAGGCGGATGGTAGTGCCTCCGATTGCCTGCTAAAGCCCGTCGCGATTTTCCCGGACCCCGGCCGCAAAGACGCTTTTTTGGTGATGACAGAAGTACTCAACGCGGACGGCACGCCTCACGCATCTAACGGCCGCGCTACCATCGACGATGACGATGACGACTTCTGGTTCGGTTTCGAGCAAGAGTATTTCCTGTGGGACGTCGATACCCAATTGCCTCCTGGCTTTCCGGTGAACGGCTACCCTGGGCCGCAGGGACCTTATTACTGCTCTGTGGGAGCGGGGAACGCCTTCGGTCGGGAGTGTGTAGAAGAGCACTTTGATCTGTGTCTCGCAGCGGGCATCAATGTGGAAGGTATTAATGCCGAGGTTGCTGCTGGTCAGTGGGAATTTCAGGTTTTCGCAAAAGGTGCCAAGCGCGCGGGCGATGAAACCTGGGTAGCGCGGTACCTGCTGGAGCGAGTCGGCGAGAAGTACGGCTTTAGTATCAACTGGCACCCCAAGCCCTTCGGCAAGCTAGACTGGAATGGTTCGGGCATGCACGCCAACTTCTCCAACGAAGTGATGCGAACTGCCGGCGAAGAAGCGGTGTTCACCAAAATCTGTGAAGAGTTCGGAAAGAACATCGAGCGTCATATCAGCGTTTACGGCGCTGACAATGACCAGCGATTGACCGGTGACCACGAGACGCAGTCGATCGATACCTTCAGCTACGGCATTTCCGATCGCGGCGCGTCCATCCGAATCCCGGTATCCACGCATACCGATGGTTGGATTGGCCGACTCGAGGATCGACGAACCGCTTCTAACGCTGACCCTTATAAAGTTGCAGCGGCGATTGTGAAAACAACCAAGGAAGCGCTCGCTTAAAGACGCAAAGCTTCAGCGCGCTCGGGCCTAATTGATCCGGGGGGCGCGATCGAAATCACCGCAGTGAGACTGACCGTCCGCTGCGGTTTTTTGTTTTTGGGGGGCTGAATTGCAGGCTCTGCCGCGCACTCGGGCATGTCGATCCTGCTCTCGGATGCTCAATGGCGATGGGGGAGGCAAATAGTCGCATTGAACCGATACCGGTTGCGTGGTGTACACTCCGCGCCCGCTAAGCGTCTAGCGCCTCTATATTTACCGGACACCAGATGAAATCCCTTCGCAATATCGCCATCATTGCCCACGTTGACCACGGAAAAACCACGTTGGTCGATTGCTTGCTCCAGCAGTCCGGCACACTGGACAGGAAGAACGCGGGCGCAGAGCGGATCATGGATTCGAACGATCAAGAGCGCGAACGCGGGATCACGATTCTCGCGAAGAACACTGCAATCACGTGGAACGACTATCGCATCAATATCGTCGACACCCCGGGGCATGCCGACTTTGGCGGTGAAGTTGAGCGAGTCTTGTCGATGGTCGACTCCGTGCTGTTGCTGGTCGACGCTGTCGATGGGCCGATGCCGCAAACCCGCTTCGTCACTGCCAAAGCCTTTGAGCGAGGTCTAAATCCCATTGTGGTGGTGAACAAGATCGACCGGCCTGGCGCCCGCCCGGATTGGGTGATTGATCAGGTATTTGATCTTTTCGATACCCTGGGCGCTACCGAGGAACAGTTGGACTTCCCCGTTATTTATGCCTCCGCTATCAATGGCGTTGCGGGTGAGGATTATGAAGCTATGGCTGACGATATGTCGCCGCTTTTCCACGCCATCGTCGATAAAGTGGCGCCACCCGAAGTCAACGCGGACGGGCCGCTACAGCTTCAGATATCTGCGCTCGACTACAGTAGCTATGTCGGTGTAATCGGCGTCGGACGCATTACGCGAGGGGAGCTCACGCCCAACACGGCGGTGGCGGTTGTCGATCGCGAGGGTAACCAGCGCAGTGGCAAGGTGCTGCAAGTGATGGGCTACCTTGGCCTTGAGCGGGTCGAGGCGCAGCGCGCCGAAGCGGGGGACATTGTCTGCGTGACGGGCATCGACGCACTGAATATCTCAGACACGCTATGCGATCCGGCGACGCCTGAATCCTTGCCCGCGCTGACGGTCGATGAACCGACCGTCAGTATGACTTTCCAGGTGAATGATTCCCCTTTTGCGGGCCGCGAAGGCAAATATGTGACGTCCCGCAACATCAAGGAGCGCCTCGGGAGAGAGCTGATTCACAACGTGGCACTGCGGGTTGAGCAGGGCGACAGCCCTGACAAGTTCAAGGTGTCTGGCCGTGGCGAGCTCCACCTGTCCGTGTTGATTGAGAACATGCGACGCGAAGGCTTCGAGTTAGGCGTATCGCGGCCTGAAGTGATTCAGAAAGAAATCGATGGCGAGCTCTGCGAGCCCTATGAAAGTTTGGTCATCGACTGTGAGGAGGCGCACCAGGGCGGAGTCATGGAGGAACTGGGACTGCGTCGTGCCGAGCTGCAGAACCTGGTCACGGACGGAGCGGGTCGCGTGCGGCTGGAGTTTATCGTGCCAGCAAGAGGTTTGATTGGTTTTCGCTCCCAGTTTCTCACCCTGACTTCCGGATCGGGCATCATGACCCACATATTCGATCACTATGGCCCCGTCGCGAAATCCGAGCTGGGTGCCCGGAACAATGGGGTGCTCGTCTCTATGGTCTCGGGCAAAACGCTGGCTTACGCGCTGTTCAGTCTGCAGGAACGGGGCCGGCTATTCATCGAGCCTAATGTTGACGTTTATGAGGGCCAGATCATGGGGCTCCACAGTCGCGGTAATGATCTGGTGGTCAATCCGACCAAGGCGAAGCAACTGACGAATGTGCGAGCCTCAGGTAGTGACGAGGCGGTCATTCTGACGCCGCCTGTGCTTCACAGTCTCGAGCAGGCGCTCGAGTTCATTGACGAGGATGAACTGGTTGAAGTGACACCTGACAGTATCCGTCTGCGTAAAAAGTTGCTGTTGGAGCACGAGCGCAAGCGTGCCTCGAGAAACGCTGCCTGAGCCGGGAGATCGGCTCTAGCTAGTCCCGCCCGCCCCGGTTCTTAGCATCTGAATGTGGGGGATGTCATCTTCGAGGTAAGGCTCGCCGACTGCGATAAAGCCGAGTGATTCATAAAATGACTGTAAGTAGGTCTGGGCGCTGAGCCGCACGGCCGGCCAGCGAGCATCGCAAAATGCTAGCGCCACGCGCATGAGCTCCCGGCCGAGACCCACGTTGCGGTAGTCCTTCTGCACCGCGACCCGACCGATTGAGCATTCCTCATAGGAGACTCCCGGTGGCAGCACACGCAACGTTCCAACCAATCTGTCTTGGGCCGCCACCTCGAGATGCCAGCCGTCGATATCTTTCTCATCGACTTCTTGATATGGGCATTCCTGCTCAACGACAAAAATCGCGGTTCTCAGCTCGAGGACTCTGTGCCACTCCGGTCCACTGAAAAGCATGAAGTGACGCCAGCGCCAAGTCAGCGTTTCGCGAACTGATTCGGTGCCCCATGTCATGCCGATGCTCCTAAAAGTTTTGCAGCAATGCGTCTACCGCCGTGGTGTTGCCGCGTCCGGGTGCGTTAGCATATCGCGGTTGACGGGCCACGCGGGAAGGCGTGACCCACCGTTCCCAGAGAGAATGCCTTCACCATGACAGACATGATGCAGCCCTCCGTCGATGTCGAGCAGCTGTCGTTGCGCGATTACGCGGAAAAAGCGTACCTCGACTACTCAATGTACGTGATCCTGGACCGCGCGCTTCCCCATATTGGCGATGGCCTAAAACCGGTCCAACGGCGCATCGTTTACGCCATGAGTGAGCTGGGCTTGAAGGCATCTGCCAAGTACAAGAAGTCCGCTCGTACAGTGGGTGACGTCATCGGTAAGTTCCACCCGCACGGCGACAGTGCGGCATATGAAGCGATGGTATTGATGGCGCAGGACTTCTCCTACCGCTATCCACTGATCGATGGTCAGGGTAACTGGGGCTCTCCCGATGACCCCAAATCCTTCGCCGCCATGCGCTACACGGAGTCGCGTCTGACCCCTTACGCTGAGGTGCTCCTGTCTGAGCTGGGTCAGGGCACGGTGGACTGGCAGCCTAATTTTGATGGCACCCTCGAGGAGCCTACCGTGTTGCCCGCGCAGGTTCCGAACTTACTGCTGAACGGCACCACTGGCATTGCGGTCGGGATGGCTACCGATATTCCCCCCCACAATCTGAACGAAGTGGTGGCGGCGACCATTCATCTGTTGGACTCGCCAAAGGCAACGGTTGCCGAGCTTTGCGAGCACATCAAAGGGCCGGATTTTCCCACCGAAGCCGAGATCATCACGCCCGCTGAGGAGCTGCGCACGCTGTATGAGACGGGTCGCGGCGCGCTCCGGGTCCGCGCAGCGTATTCGGTCGAGGACGGCGCGGTGGTGATTCATGCGCTGCCACATCAGGTCTCTGGCGCCAAGGTGCTCGAACAAATTGCGGCGCAAATGCAGGCCCGCAAACTCCCTATGATCTCGGATCTGCGCGATGAGTCGGATCACGAGCATCCGACCCGACTGGTGCTCGTACCCCGGTCGAATCGTATCGACCTCGATGGCGTGATGAGCCACCTGTTTGCCACAACCGATCTGGAGCGCATCTACCGTGTGAACTTGAATGTGATCGGTATCGATGGGCGGCCAGCCGTAAAGTCGCTGGTCACGATTCTCAAAGAGTGGCTGGCCTTCAGGAAGGCAACGGTTAAGCGGCGTTTGGAGTACCGGCTCGAACGTGTCGAGCGGCGCATGCACATTCTTGAGGGGTACCTCGTCGCCTATCTGAACATCGATGAGGTGATCCGCATTATCCGCGAGGAGGATGAACCCAAAGCGGTGCTGGTGAAGACCTTCAAGATCAGCGATATCCAAGCCGAAGCGATCCTCGATCTCAAACTCCGTAATTTGGCGAAGTTGGAGGAGATGAAGATCCGAGGCGAGCAGGACGAGCTCGCCGAGGAACGCGACACACTGAAGAAGACGCTGGGTAGCGACGCGCGGCTAAAAACACTGATCAAGCGCGAGCTGAAGGCCGTTGTCGAGGCACATGGTGACAGCCGCCGCGCTCCGCTCACCGAACGCAAAGAAGCGAAGGCCTTCAGCGAGCTAGAGCTCACTACCGCGGACCCGCTGACGATCGTCTTGTCTGAAAAAGGCTGGATTCGCGCCGCGAAGGGTCACGACATCGACCCGGCGTCGCTGAGTTATAAATCGGGCGATGGTTTCAGGTTCGCTGCGCGCGGCAAATCAAACCTCCCAACGGTGGTGCTGGACTCAACCGGCCGCGCCTACACTCTGCCTACGCATCAACTCCCGTCCGCGCGGGGCCAGGGCGAGCCGCTGACAGGCAGAATCAACCCGCCGTCTGGGGCGACCTTTGAGGGCTTGCTGACTGGAGCAGAGGGTGACCGCTTCCTGCTCGCCAGTGATGCAGGCTTCGGTTTTGTCGTGCAGTTCTCCCAGCTTCACGCGAAGAACAAAGCGGGTAAGGCTGTTCTGACACTTCCTAAAAACGCCCGAGTAATGGCGCCCGCGGCAATTGCTGCGGGTGAGGAACCGTTGGTAGTCGTGGCAACCAATGAAGGCCGCATGCTCGTTTTTCCGCTTGCGGAGCTACCGGAGCTTGCACGAGGCAAGGGCAACAAATTGATCGGCATTCCCTCTGCTCGCGCCGCTGCTCGAGAGGAGTTCGTTGCAGGACTTTGCGTTGTCACCGAGGGCGACACCCTTCAGGTGACCTCCGGCGGGCATTACCGCAATTTCAAGTGGTCTGAGCTCGAGCACTTTCGCGGTGAGCGAGGACGCCGGGGGAGTAAGCTACCCAAGGGCTATCAGCGCGTGACGCGCCTTGAGGTGGTTACCGATTAATTAGAAGGGAAGAAATCCCTGCGGTGTGTCGTCGTCTGCCGGTGCGATCATCCGCTTGATCAAGTGTAGTTGCCGCTCAAGCAAGTCGAGGTGGGCACCGCTGATTTCTCCAAGCGCCATCCATTTTTCGTCGATCACGTCGATACCCATCCGCGTCGTTAGCCCTCTATCTTCAGCGGCATGTGAAGAAAGCAGCACCCCTTCCACTGGTTGGTTCGACAGCTCGAGCAGCTCATCCAGCGTAGATTGGATATAAAGCCCGGGATAAATGTCTTTCTCGTCACCCCGGCCCAGTTCACTCACACCGACTGCCAGACCCGCAGTGAATGAGAGTCGATCCCGCTTTTCAGCGATTTCACTGCTGCGGGATAAAAGCCAGGCGCAGCTGGCGGCGCGTAATACCGGTGAGCCGGCGGGGTGATCACCTGAAAAATAGATTGCCAGTGTGAACTGGCGGACAACGCTGAGGTCTCCACCATAAAAGCCGGCGCAACCGTAGGCCATGCGATGAAGCACTGATACATATTGCTGCAAGCGAGATTCATCGAGCGTGTCGAGGTAACCGGGCAAGTGTTTGAGAGAAATGCACAGTATTGCGGTGTCGGTGTAGTACTCCTCCCCATGGTCACCGGGGTCGCGGGATCTCAGCAGCTCGAGCGGCAAGGCATTAATGTGGTCCTGAAGTTTATGGACTTCATTGATCGAGGCAGAGTCTTCGCCCGTGACGGCATCGAGTTGAGCGACTGCCTCACTGATATTGCTCGCCAGTTTCTGGCCCATTGGTCGTGTAAGCGCGTAGACCGCGACGCTGAGCAGCGCGGATAGCGCAATCAGACCCCAGATAAGCGTCTCCCGTGCGGCCTTTTGTTCACCGAGGTCGAGGTATAACTCGACTTGACCTGCGGTGTTGCCATCGATCACCACTGGGTGCCGAAAAGCTTGGGCGTCAGCCACCACCTGACCCCGTGCGGCGAGTTCCATGCTCTCTACATCAAGCACCCGCGCAGCAGCGAACAGCGTTTGGTCTGTGTAGAACTGCAATTCCGCGACCAGCCCGAGCCGGTCGCCCGCCGACAGTTCTGTTGCTGCGCGAGCCGCTAGTTGCTCTGCTGCAGCCTTGGCATGTTCGGTCAGCGTCGTGTTCTGAATAGACTGCGTAGACTGCGACGCAACCAGCACCAGTGTCAGCGTGGCCAACAGGCAGCACCCGGCAGCCGACAGTGCCAGTTGCTGCGAAAGGGGCTGATGACGTAGTCGGTGCAATAGCCTGTTCAAAGAGATTCTCCGCTGGCTGTCCGTTCAGTATAAACTTCGCGTACTGCGACGGTTTACAGATTGTCGCATTCCACACCATTCAAGAAACAGGGAATCCGCACGTGGTAGATGCGACACATGCGATCGTCTTGATGGCGCCTAAGGGCGCTAAGCTGGACGTCCGCCGCGTGTCGGAGGTTGTCGAGGACGCGGGCGCTCGGGTGATTGCGTTGCGCGACGTGCCGGTCCCGGTTTCTCTCGCTGACCGACGCACCGTGCAAACGCTCCTGATTCACTGTGTCGATGATGAGACGGTCTCTGCTCCGCTTCGCGATCTTTCTGATCAAACTGGCGTTGATATCGCGCTGCAAACCCGACGTTCACGCTGTCAACGCTACCGGCTAGCGGTATTTGATATGGACTCCACCTTGATCGATTGTGAGGTGATTGATGAGCTGGCTATCGCCGCGGGTGCCGGCAGACAGGTTGCGGATATCACCGAGCGCGCCATGCGCGGCGAGCTCGATTTTGATGAGAGCTTTCGGACCCGGCTTGCGCTACTGGGGGGGCTTGATGCCAACGCGGTGCAGGATTTGGCAGATCGGTTGCCTGTGAAAGAAGGGCTTCGCGAGATGACGACAACGCTGAGGGCGCAAGGGATGAAGCTAGCGATTTTCTCAGGCGGTTTTACCCCGATCGCTGAGCGCCTTCAGGCGGACTACGGGTTTGACGAAGTTGTCGCCAATGAGCTTGAGGTGCAGGACGGCAGGGTCACCGGGCGGGCGGTACCGCCGATTGTTAATCGGGAATACAAAGCGTCCGCATTACGGGATCTGGCCGCGCGCCTCAACATCTCGTTGGAGGCGTGCATCGCCGTGGGCGACGGCGCTAACGATTTGTCGATGATGGCCGCTGCCGGGATGGGTGTGGCCTTCCATGCCAAGCCTGCGGTGCGTGCCGCCAGTCCCATCGAGGTGACGCACTGTGGTTTGGACGGTGTGTGCTACCTCCTTGGAAGCGAGGGAGAGTTCGCCAGCGACTGAGCGATGATCATCGCGATCGAGGATATCCCTGAGGTATGATCACGTTTTTGATCAATAGGTCATCCACGATGCCAAACTTTTCAACCAATGAATTCAAGCCCGGTCTGAAGGTGATGCTTGACGGTGAGCCGTGTTCCATCCTCGAAAACGAATTCGTTAAACCGGGGAAAGGTCAGGCATTCAACCGAGTCAAACTGCGCAACCTCAAGTCGGGTCGCATGTGGGAGCGTACGTTCAAATCGGGCGATACCCTCGAGGGCGCGGATGTGATGGATGTTGATCTGGAGTACTCCTACACCGACGGCGAGTTTTGGCACTTTATGGACCCGTCGACCTATGAGCAGTACGGCGCGGACCGGGATGCAGTTGGAGAAGCCGAGAAGTGGCTGAAAGAACAGGAACGCTACGAGATCACGCTGTATAACGGGTCGCCACTGGCTGTCACACCCCCCAACTTCATCGAACTGGAGATTACTGAGACCGACCCCGGCTTGAAGGGAGACACGGCTCAGGGCGGCAGTAAGCCGGCGACATTGAGCACCGGAGCAGTCGTGCGGGTACCGCTCTTCATTACCGAGGGCGAAGTAATACGCGTCGATACCCGTACCGGCGAGTACGTGAGCCGCGCCAGTAAAGGCTGACGGTGTCAGATTGGCGGCCTTCCGCGCCGCTGGTCAATCTGAAAGAGCGCGCTGTACTGCTAGCGCAGTTGCGCACATTCTTCTCGGACCGAGCGGTGTTGGAGGTTGAGACACCGCTACTCTCCCACGCAACCGTACCCGATCCGGGCATAGAAATTTTCCCCGTGCCAGCCGCTGGCAGTGAAACCGCGCCCCGTTACCTGCAGACCTCGCCCGAGTTTGCGATGAAACGTCTGCTTGCTGCGGGCACAGGTGACATCTACCAAATCAGCAAGGCTTTTAGACAGGGTGAAGCGGGTCGTCACCACAATCCTGAATTCACGCTCTTGGAGTGGTACCGCGTCGGTTGGGATCACGCCGCGCTGATACGAGAGGTGGCGGAGTTACTGAGTGCAGTGCTCGGGACCAAGGGCTGGCAGGTATGGCCGTATCGAGCGCTGTTTATGGAGCTCCTCGATATCGACCCGATGGCCGATGGTGATCCTGGCGCGGTGCCAGAGAGTTGGTTGTCTGTAGCTCGGTCCCGCCTGGGTGACGTGCCGCAAGATCTGGACCGCGATGCCTTTCTTGATTTGCTGATGAGTCATTGCATAGAACCCACTCTCGGGGATTGGGGCGTGGTCTTTGTGACAGACTTCCCGCCATCGCAGGCAGCGCTGGCGAGGAAAACTCGGGTAGCGGGCGATTCAGTGGCAGCGCGTTTTGAGTGCTACGTGCGGGGCAGGGAGCTCGCCAATGGCTACTGGGAGCAATCCGATGCATCGTCGCTAGCCCAACAGCTCGAGGCGGACAACGCCCGCCGCAGGTATCGTCAGTTGGCCGAGCGGCCCATTGATCAGCGCCTGCTGGCAGCGCATGAACATGGGTTGCCAGAGTGCGCCGGTGTGGCCCTGGGCGTAGATCGGCTGTTAGCGCTAAAGCTGGGGGCCGATTCTCTCGCTGAGGTGATCAGTTTCACCTGGCCTGTCGCGTAAAAATCTTCTTGTCCGGTCACTCGCCGGCGTCCGATCTCACTCGCTTTTCCGGCCACCTGAGGGCGTCGTTTTTAAGATCACAGGACTGTAAATATCGATGAATTCCCGTGGCGGCCGCTTCGGCGATCCCGTAGAAATCTCGATGCAGACGAATTCCAGCCTGCCGCGAAAGACCGTTGTGCCCGTTTCTTCACAGATGATTTGTAGCTGCCGCTGCATTTTCATTCTGCCCGGCCAGTCGGTAATCCATGTGCCCACCAATAGTCTGTCACCTTCCCGGGTGGCCCTGAGGTAATCGTACTCGGCATGTGTCAGAGCCATCGCGCGGTCGAGGCGCTGATAGTCTTCGGCTCCCAACCCGAGTGCAGAGGTATGCGCCCACGCGGCTTCCATGCACCATTCCACATAATGCGTGTTGCGGGTATGGGCGAGCGCGTCAATATGGGCCGCCTCAACGGTGACCGGCCACAAAAAGGGGTCAGAAAGGTCCCACTGCGGCGCGGTCATGTGCTGGACGCCGCGACGCGGGGCTGCGCGATCATGAGATAGCCGAAGATCACCGCCAGCACCGGACAAATCAGATTGAAGATTGCGAAAGGTGCGTAGTCGAAGGTGGCAACGCCCAGCGTTGCCGCCATGAAAGCGCCACAGGTATTCCAGGGTATGAGCACAGAGGTCAGGGTGGCGGAATCCTCGAGCGTGCGGGAAAGGCTCAGCCGGTTCAACCCGCGATCGTCATACGCCGGTGTGAACAATCTCCCGGGCAAAGTGATCGCGAGAAACTGATCGGCCGCCAGCACGTTGGTGATGAACCCGCCCCCAACGGTAGCGAGTATCAGGTCGCCAGTGCGCTTCACGCCGCGCAGGACTTGATCCAGCAGTTGCCGGAGGATACCGGTGCTATCCAGCATCCCGCCAAAGGTCATCGCAGTGAGGATCAGAAAAATGGTGTTCAGCATGCTGGCCAAGCCGCCTTTGTCGAGTAGCTTGCTGATTTCGCCCATTCCCTCTGGCGACTGATAGCCCGAGAACAGCGCCATCCACAGCCCTTGAATTAATGGCGTCGGTGATTCTGGGTGCGCTGCCAGTGACAGTTCGCGGACGACGTTTCCTTGCATACCCGCCGCCAGCAGCGCGCCGGCTAGTGTGCACATCAGAATGGCTGGGTAGGCCGGGACGCGCCAGTAAATAAGTGCCAGCATCAGCGCCAAGGGTGACAGCACCCAAGGTGAAATCGCGAACTGCTTGCTCAGTGCAGCGCGAATCGCAGCAATGTTCTCCGGCGTTGCGGCACCCTCGCTGCCAATCAGCGAGAAAACCACCAGCGCTGCAATAAACGCGGGGAGGGTCGTCCACAGCATGTTCTTGATGTGCTCAAACAGATCAACGCCCACAGCCGCGGCGGCCAGGTTGGTCGTGTCCGAGAGGGGCGAGAGCTTGTCACCAAAATAGGCGCCCGAGATGATGGCGCCGGCCGTGATTGCCGGGGATAGCGAGTACGTGGTGGCGATGCCCATCAGACCAATGCCGAGTGTACCGGCGACGGTCCACGAGCTGCCTAGGCTGAGGGATGCCAGCGCACAAATAATGGCCGATGCTGCATAAAAGAAGCCCGGGTCCAGCAGCTGCACCCCGTAGTAGATCATGCCCGGCACGGTGCCGCTGATTATCCAGCTGCCAATCAGTGCGCCTACGGATAGCAGGATCATCATCGGCATGATAGAGACGGTGATCGCACCTACCATGCCCTCTTGAATCGCCTGCCAGCTCATACCGCGGCGCCAGCCAATGAGCATCGTGGCGGCAGAGGCAATGATGAGTGCGACTTGGTTAGGCCCGTAGGACGCGTCTGAACCGAACAAGGCTACCGAGGCAGAGAGTAGTAAAACCAGCAGTGCGATCGGTGCTAGGGACAGCAGCATAGGCAGTGGGTCAGGCGGGGCGATACCCCGGCTTGGTCATGGTGATTTGGTAGGTGCCAATGATGCGCTCCCGAAAGCCTCCCTCGCAATAGCTGAGGTAGTAGCGCCACATGCGAATAAAGCGGTCATTAAAACCCATTTCTCGCACGGTATCGAGCTTGTTAAGGAACTCGGTGTGCCAAGCGTCGAGCGTATCGGCGTAGTCCCGGGTGATGTCCCGCAGGTGACTCATTTGCATGTCCGTCATACGCGCGAGCGCATCGTTGATGACCGTCAGTGATGGCAGGCAACCACCAGGGAAGATGTACCGCTTGATGAAATCCACCGAATCCCGCGCCTGTTCGTAGCGTTGCTCGGTCATGGTGATGGCCTGAATCACGGCCTTGCCGTGTGGCTTCAATAATCGGCTTAAGGTGGCGAAGTAGGTGTCGTAAAACTGGTGGCCTACAGCCTCGATCATTTCGATGGAGACCAGTTTGTCGAAGCGTCCCTCAAGATCTCGGTAATCATCAAATAAAACGGTGATGCGGTCTTGCAGCCCCTTCTCCGCTACCGCTGCCACGGTGTAGTCAAACTGCTCGCGGGAAATCGTTGTCGTGGTCACTTGGCACCCATAGTGTTCTGCCGCATAGATGGCCATACCACCCCAGCCAGTACCGATCTCGACGAGATGATCCTCAGATGTGAGCTCTAGATCCTCGCAGATCAGGTGTAGCTTGTGTTGCGACGCTGCCGCCAGATCGCTCTCCGGAGAGGGGAACACGGCGGAGGAGTACATCATGCTGGGGTCGAGGAAGAGTGAGAAGAAGTCGTTGCCGAGATCGTAATGTGCGGAGATGTTTTCCCGTGAACGGGCTGTCGTATTGCGGCGTGCCCAGTGGCTCATTTTCAAGGCGGTGCGAGCCAGCCAGTTCTGCTTATCAGACATGGCTTCGAGCATGGCCATGTTGGCGCTGAACGCTCGGGTTACGGCGGTGAGGTCAGGGCTACTCCACAGGCCTTCGATATAAGTCTCGCCCGCGGCGATGCTGCCACCCGTCAAAATGCGTCTGTACAGGTCATTGTCGTGGACCTGCACCTCGGCGTGAGGCGCGGACGGATCATCTGTGGACCCAAAGGTCAGCGTTTCGTTTTGTTCTTTGAGTATCAGCGAACCGATCGATAGTTTCTCGAGCACCTTCAGCATGAAAGAGCGCGCCAGCCCGCCATTTTTTTCAGGCATCAGCAGGGGCAACTTTGAAATGTTCTTAACGCTGTACTCGCTCATGCGGACCCTCTTGTAGAAAGTTCGTGGAGTCGACGGTTACGCTAATGCGATCGCTTCGGATGAGAATGCAGGCTGACGCCTTTTACAAAAAGACGCAAGGCTTCCCAGTAGATGCCCGCCACTACTTTAAGTGTCATCAGCGGATAGGAAAGGATCGCCCGTCGCGCACTCCCAGCGGTCATGGGTTCGCCGCTGAGCGACAGCACGGCGTCGAAAATACGATCACCGTTTTCAAATAACGCGATCTGGATCTGCAAATCATCGCCTGGCGCATTGCTGTACCAGCGATAGGTCATGTCCATGGGGTTGAAGGGCGACACATGCAGCGCTTTATCAAATTCGGTGGCCAGCGGCGCGTCATCCTCAGGCGCTCTGAGGACATAACTGTGACGCTCTCCCCAGGGCGTATTGGTGACTTCTGCCACGACATATTCCAGATGCTCTCCCGCTGCGTCGTAGCAGTAGTACACCGCAATCGGATTGTTCTGGTATCCGAAGTAACGCCAGTTAGCGAGCAGGTAAATCGGTCCCTGTTGCCGGTCTCCCGTCTCCTCAAAAATGCGTTGCCGGACGGCTTCCGGTAACGCGACACGCTCATCACCCAGGAAGTCGCGCCTGACAAAGCGCGCCGGCGCCCAACGCTTGATGGACCAAAAGGGGAGTTGCGCGGTCGCCTCCTGCAGGGACTCAAGCTCCATGAAGGGCATGAAGACTTTGTAACGGAACTGGTGTCGTTTGGGGGTGTAGCGCGCGTGGCGCAGAGTGCCTGTATAGAGTCTGTTGGTCACGCCGCCATCTGACGCGCTGCGCACAGACTTTCCGCGACCCGGAGCCCGCTGCTCAGACCGTCCTCGTGAAAGCCGTTCTGCCAGTATGCGCCGCAAAACCATGTGTTGTGCTGCCCATTGATATCCGCCCAGCGCTGCTGGGCCTGCATACCCGCCAGTGTGAACTGTGGATGCGCGTAATTGAAGCGCCCAAGGATCCGATGCGGATTGATCGACGCCGTGTCATTCAGTGTGACGCAAAAAGTTTCGGGCGCATCCAGTCCCTGCAGAATATTCATGTTGTAGGTGACCGTCGCGCGCCCGTTACCGGGCTTGAGGCGATAATTCCAGCTCGACCAGGCCCGCTGCAGTTTTGGTAGCAGCCGGGTGTCGGTGTGCAGGATGACTTCATTGTCGCGGTAGGGCAGGGCGCCCAGTACCGATTTCTCGTCCGCAGTGGGGTCGCCCAGCATGGCCAGCGCTTCGTCAGAGTGCGTGGCGACCACGACTTCATCGAACGTTCTTTGTAGCCCGTTTTTGAACCGTACTGTTACCGGTTGCCCAGGCGGGCGCATGATGGTCTCCACGGGCATCCGGGTTCTGATGTCGTTGGCAAAGCGTTGTGTCAGTGGCGCCAAATATTCCCGACTACCCCCCTCAACCACGCGCCACTGCGGTCGATTCTTTAACGACAGCAAACCGTGGTTGCGGAAAAAGCGGATAAAAAATTCAACGGGAAAATCCTGCGCATCCTCGAAGTCAGCTGACCAAATGGCGGATGTCATGGCGAGGAGATAGCTGCGGCTAAAGTGCTCACTGAACCCGTGCCGCTTGAGATAATCACCCAGGGTTTGATCCTGCGGCAGCCGCCCACTGTCTAAATCAGCTACTGCTAATTTGTTAAAGCGGAGAATCTCGCGAATCATGCCCAAGAAGCTGGGGGATAACAGGTTGCCACGCTGAGCAAACAAGGTGTTGAGGTTATTGCCCGCGTACTCGAGCCCCGTGCTCTCATCGCAGACCGAGAACCCCATCGACGTCGGCTTGTTCGCTACGCCGAGTTCGTCGAACAAGCCAATCAAGTTGGGATAGTTGCGGTCGTTATAGACGATGAAGCCGGTATCGACGGCGAAACGCCGAGTGCCAATTTGTACGTCATAGGTCGCGGTGTGCCCACCGATACGATCCCGGGCTTCGAAGATTTCGACGCGATGGCCTCGTTTGGCCAGCTGGAAGGCGCATCCCAGCCCGGAGATGCCCGCTCCAATGACTGCAATGTGCATTGCTGACGACCTCCGGCCACCAGACAGGGAATGGTTGTAGCTGTTACGGGGCCCAGAGACCGGCGGATCAGCGCATGGGGGTAGCCGCAACCTGCCCATAAATCATGGCATGCCTTGCTAAATAAGCTGGCCAGCGAGGTATCAAGGTATAGCGACTGCGTGTATCCTGTCGAACCGGGATGATGGTTTGACCTTTTATGGCAAACAAAAAAGACGCAGGTAACGCTCCTGCGGCGAACGGCAACGGGAAGTGGAATATCCCGACGGGCCGTCGCACTGATGAATGGAGCGAAGCGCTGGTGCTGATTGGCGAGAGCCAAGATCGGGGTGCATTCACGCGTTTTTTCCGCCATTTCGCGCCACTGATTAAAGCTTTCGCGCTATCGGGCTCAAGTTTATCTGCTACTCATGCTGATGAACTGGTGCAGGAGGTGATGCTCAAAGTGTGGCAGAAAGCGGGTGGCTTTAACCCTGAGAAGGCAGCGGCCTCGACCTGGGTTTACACCATTGCCAGAAACTGCCGAACCGATATGTTCCGGCGCCTGCAGAAGTTCGATACCCCGTTGGCCTCCGATGACTTTGAGCTTGAGAGCGAGGAGGAAGAGTCTTTCGTGGTGCTGCACACGCGACGCGGAGCGGAGCGGGTACGGGAGCTCATGGGCGATTTACCTCCGGATCAGGCACAGATCCTTGCCAAGGTCTACATGGAGGGTAAGTCGCATTCCGAGGCGGCAGCTGAGCTGGATCTGCCGTTGGGTACCGTGAAATCGCGGGTGCGCCTAGCCATTCAGAAGCTCCAAGGGCTGATGGAAGCTTAAATGGCGATGCTAATCCCTCAGAAAGTCGCAAGTTTATTGGTATTGGAGAGTAAACCGTTTTCGCGGGATCCTCGTAATGTGAACGTACATGAGAGTGGTTTGGATTAAATAGCGATGGCGCATCATCATCCCCCAATGGATTTGCTTATAGAGTACGCGGCGGGCGCACTGCCCGTCGCACAGTCCGCCTGTGTGGCGGCTCATTTGAGCTATTGCCAGCATTGCCGACAGCTAGTCGAAAAACTAGAGGACGTAGGTGGTGCGCATCTGGAGCGTTTGGATCCCCAGCCAGTGGGTGACTCAGTGCTTGAAGCAGTCATGGCGCGCTTGGATGATCCCGAGCCTCTGCGTTATGCGCCGAATGAGGTGTCAGACACACAGCTGCCTGGCCTCTTGGATCGACTGATCAATGGCAACTATGCGGATCTGGTCTGGAAGCGCGTGACCCAATCCCTCAGCATCAGTTATCTCAAAACCGGCGACCCCAATCACGAGTTTGCGTTGTATCGCATCGCTGAGGGCGGTCGTATCCCCGAACATACCCATGGCGGCAGCGAGATGACGCTGGTGCTCCGTGGTGGCTTTGCCGATGAGAGCGGCGAGTACCATCAGGGTGATTTCCTCGTTCGGGAGGGGTGGGACAAGCACACCCCCGTCGCACTGGAAGGCGAAGAATGCATCTGCCTAGCGGTACTGGATGCGCCCCTTCGATTCACCCGATTGCGACACCGCTGGCTGAACCCGCTGCTGAAACTCCGCGCGGGCTGACACTTTACCCACTCGTCTCCAGTGGCGCTGAGGGGCTCTGCTCCTGCCAAGCGACCGCCCAACTAATCAGCCAGCTGGAAATCCAATAACACCGGGATCGCGGTGATCCCAAAAAACCAGGCGAACTTCACTATGCAACTAGTCATACCCCGTGAAACCCAA
>MDTD01070400.1_pt1 | contig 37683 bp, 32 predicted proteins | sample 811221 | NCBI WGS metagenome assembly MDTD01 (sample SAMN05326646, study PRJNA326480) | marine metagenome | isolation source: seawater | place: Pacific Ocean: South West | collected 2011
AAATAAATTTTACAAATTTTTTACAATAATTTGCTAAATTTAATGTTTTTGTCTTTAAAATATATTCAATTTTCATAAATTTTTCTTTTTGTATAATACGTTTAAGTTTATTTAACTTTACTGTTATTAAAAAATATTTTGATAAGTGTTTTGGTACTTTAAACAAAGCTGTAATTAATGTTATCATTGGTTTTTTTAAACGACAACAATACGTATAAACTAGATTGATATAAAAATTTTTAAATTTAATCGACAACCACTTAGATATTATGTAGTTATTAACTTTAATTAAACTGGCCGATTGAATAATAAAATCTGGCACTAAATTGAAACCAACTACATTAATGTTAAGTAACCCTTTCGAATCTAAATCTGACAAAATATCTTGAAATTCACTGTTAGTCATGCGCCGCAGATTAAGCTTTTTACATTCTTTTGATATCAAATATAATTCCCGGTATATTAAAAATAATTGCAAAAATGTATATTTATCAAAACTTAAAGATTGTTTTTGCAATTGTTTTAAAAATAATTTTTCCAAACCAAGACCATTAACAAAGCGTACTAATCGTTTTGATCGGCCCGTTAAAATGGAAAAATAACATAATGCTCCAACAATTGAGGATGTTTTTTGATTTATTGAACACCCAACCAAAAAATCAGAATAACTTATTAAACTTGAACCATTAAAAAAGCTTAAACAGGGTATAAATAAACTCGTTGCATCTCGTGTTATTGTAAAAAATTTGGCTAAATCGAAACATACAACAAACCCTATATTCCGATAAAATTTCAATCCATCAATAAATTTTAAAAAATCCCTCTTTTTCAAAATTTGTTTGAAAACTTTATTTGATACTTTATAAAAACGTTTTAATTGATATATAAATTTTTTATGAAATTTACTGTTTGAAAAACCAAACAAAAACTTAAAAAAAAAAGATAAATTGCGCCGCGATTTCCTACGAATTAGTTTAAAAAAACGCCTGTAAAAAAAAAAAAATTTATAAAGCTGTCTAGAAAATAAAAATAATTTTCGGTTATACGGCAGAGTAGCTTTTGTTTTAACAAATTCTCTAATATTTGATAATGCTCCACCCCACGATCGTCCTGAAACATATGGTTGTCCTAAAGATCGCCCGGTTTTGTTAAATGAATCATAAGCCCCAACTAAAAAAACTTGTTTATTACAACTTACAAGCAATTCTATACAATGTAAAGCACATTGAAGATGATGAATTGAATTTTTAAAATCTAAAATTATAAAATTATTACGAATGCCTAAAAAAAAACCTTTTAAACAACCATTCCAATTAGTTATTGAACACCCTACAAAAAAATTTGTTTGGAAAAAAAAAAACTTTAAAAACGATTTTTTTTTTAAATAACCTTTATTATACCTTTGCATTTATTTTTAAACTTTAAATTTTTTTTTTTCATATAAAACTCTAAAAAATAACTATTTCTTTTCAACTAGGTCGAAATTGGAATCGAACCAATATTTTTTGTTTTGCAAACAAATACATTAACCACTATGTTATTCGACCTATTTTAATTTAAAAAATTTTATAATAGATTAGAATTTAGTATTTTTATAGACTTTTATATTACTATAACTTTATCTTAATACTAGAAAATTTAAAATTTATTCGTTATCAACAAAATCTAACTCAAATTATTTTAATATAAACTTCAAACTTAGATGCTTTCAGTAATTAGATAAAATATATTTAGCTACTTGACTTATTTAAATTAAAATAATCAATTCACCAGGGATATACCTAACTTGGTCCTCTCGTACTAAAGTTAGTTATTTCAAATTTGATTTTTTTATAGCAGATAGGGGCCAAACTGTCTCACGACGTTCTAAACCCAATTCACGTACCACTTTAATAGACGAACAGTCTAACCCTTGGCACCACCTTCAGCGCCAGGATGTGATGAATCGACATCGAGGTGCCAAACAACTCCGTTGATAAGGACTCTTGAGAGTCATAAGCCTGTTATCCCTAACGTACCTTTTATCCGTTGAGCAATAGCTTTTCCATGCAAAACTATTGGATCACTATGACCGACTTTCGTCCTTGTTCGAATTGTCATTCTTACAATCAAGAAATTTTTTCACCATTGCGTTATTATTAAAACAGCATGTTCTAATATCAACTTCCTTAGCGCGCCTCCGTTACTTTTTAGCAGGCCCTCGCCCCAAGCAAACTACCAAATATATACTTTCATAAAATATTTTTTTTTAATTTAAAAACAACTTTCTTTCATAAAACTATTTCAAGGCCGTCTTATTAATCAAAAAGAAAATGCATAGACTAATTTTTATCCTACAAAGAAAGAAACTCGTTATTAATATATAAATATAGTAAAGGTGTATAGGGTCTTTCCGTCTTACTACAAATATTCCGTATCTTCACGGAAATTACAATTTCACTAAGCTAGTATTAGAGACAGTAGAATAGTCGTTATATCATTCATGCAGGTCAACAATCAATTGACAATGAATTTCGCTACCTTAGGACCGTCATGGTTACAGCCGCCGTTTCCTAGCCCTTTAAGTAAAAGCAAAACTAACAATTACAATTTATAGATACTAGAACCGGGCAGATCTCAGACAGAATACATCATTTTTCAATTTTGCACTGTCCTGGGTTTTTAATAAACTGTCGCTATTCCCAATTATTATACGCTTTTTTTTTTTAAAGCACTCTTTCTCCCGAAGTTACAGAGTTATTTTGCCGAGTTCCTTTAATACTAATAACTTAAACACCTTAATATAAAATACCAGTCCACCTGTGTCGGTTTTAGTACGGTTACATAAGAATCAAAGTTGATCTTTTTTATCACGTTAAATATTTTAAGAAATTTAACGTTCTTATTTAGTTTTTTCTTGTAATCAGCACCAAAAAAAAAGTATAATTAAAAAATAAAATTTCTTGATTGCCAAATCAGTAACTTTTTAATTAGTTAATAAATATTAATACTATTCCCATCAAATTAAAAATTACATTTACTCTTAGGGGCCGACTAACTCTATTAACAGTTAAACTATCTAACTAAATAAAACATTTATAGAAAACCTTAGACTTTTGGTGATATTGTTTGATTTCAAATATTATCGTTACTCATTTCAGCATTTTTTTTCCTGAATGAAAAAAATTAAACAATATTTCTATGCGTGTGATTATATATTTAATCACACAAAAATTACAGGATATTCTACTACCTATAAAACTAATGAAGTTTCGGAATAAATTTAAAGCCTAACTAAATTTTAAATCTAATATAACTCGATTAATGAGCTATTACGCTTTCATTATTGGATGAGCTGCTTCTAAGCCTACCTTTTAATTGTTTTAGTCATACTAACTTTTTTGCCACTAAAATATAAATTTAAAGTCCTTAACTTTCATTCTGGGCTGTTTCCCTTTTGATTTTTAATCTTTGCACTAAAAATCCGTTTATTTTACATTAGTAATTTTAATGATTCGTAGTTTGGTTAAATTTGGTAAGATTAAAAATCCCCCTTGTTTAACTAGTGCTCTACCCACTAAAACTTTATAAAACAATCTACTTAAATAGATTTCGTAGAAAACCAGCTATCTCCAAGTTTGATTGGCCTTTCACCCCTAATCACAAATCATCCCAGTATCTTGCCACATACACGGGTTCAGTCCTCCATTGGTTATTACACCAATTTCAACTTGTTCATAATTAGCTCACTTGGTTTCGGGTCCTTTATAATTAACTAAACGAACGTTTTCACTACATACTAAAATTTGCTAATAATAAAGACTTACTGAATCATTATACAAAAGGCACATCTACAAAAAATTTTTTATAGATCGCTACTATATTTTAATTTAAAGATCTTTTCACTCATATAAAATGTTCTTTTCAGCATTCCTTCACAGTACTTTTACTCTATCGAAAATTAAAGAATATGTAAGTTTAACAAATGGTTCTGCTTTTTTTTAGAAACAACTGCATTTTATCTATATACTCATAAAATTAATTGATTAAGAAAAATTTATTAAATAAAAAAAGTAAACAGGATTTGCACCTCGTTTTATTAAAATTATTTTTATTTTTTTTTTTTTATTTAATCATTTTTTGATTTTTTTTTTATTTTCGCTCACCACTACTAATAAAATCATTTTTATTTTTTTTTTAATAACTACTAAGATGTTTCAGTTTATTAAATTTAATATAAAATAGAAATAAATTTTTTTTTCTATTCTATAATATTAGTTTTAACTTTAAGGATAATAAATACGATAAATAATATTTTATTAATGTAAATTTTTTCGCTAACTTAATTCGTCCTTTGTTTTAATTTCAAGCTAACTATTAAAATAAATTTTTTTTTATATAAACTTAAAAAATTATAAAAATCAAAAATTAATAAAAAATCAGGCAAGATAGGACTTGAACCTATAACTTAAAATTTGGAATTTTACATTTTACCAAATTAAACTACTTGACTTCTTCATTGTTACATTTTCGTTTAGCCGTTATCGGACTCGAACCGATACCCTTTAGTTGGAAAAAATTTTGAATTTTTCGTGTCTACCATTCCACCAAACGTTTCTAAAACACACCACAATGACGGGACTCGAACCCGCAACCCCTGGCATGACAAACCAGTTCTCTACCAATTGAGATACATTTCTACCTAGAAATGGATTCGAACCATTGACACAAGGTTTTTCAAACCTATGCTCTACCCCTGAGCTATCTAGGATAATAAAAATACTCATTATCGGACTCGAACCGATACCCAACTAATTGGAAGAGATTTTAAATCTCTCGTGTCTACCGTTCCACCAAATGAAAATTTTTCGGCAAGAATGGGATTCGAACCCATGTGTGTTTATTAACACTTTAACTTAGCAAGTTAACACCTTTAACCACTCAGTCATCTTGCAAAAATTGGAGCAGAAGGACTCGAACCTTCGATCACAGTACCAAAAACTGTTGCCTTACCTACTTGGCTATACTCTATGCAAAAATCATTTCATATGTTCCAGCAACAAGTTCCCTTACCACTACCTTGTTACGACTTTACCTCAATACCCAATCACACGCTCGCTATTGATCTTTAATTGATAATGCAAATTTTTTAAAATATAAAAAAAAAATTACAATTAAAAAAAAAGATGAATAAACTTCAAATACAACCAGGAACCAAGGCATGACGGGCAGTATGTACAAGGATCGTTGTCAGATTCACCGTAACGTTCTTATTTACGATTACTTGCGATTCCTTCTTCATGCTCGCGAGTTTCAGCGAGCAATTCGTCTATAGTATCATTTCGAGATTTGCTCATTCTTACGAAATTGCATCTTTTTGTAAATACCAATGTAACACGTGTGTAGCCCATTTCATAAAGGCCATGCTGATTTGGCGTCATCCTTTCCTTCATCCTAATTCCTTAGGCAGTTTTATTTAATCTTAATAATTAAATATAAGGGTTTTGTCCGTTATAGGAATTAACCTTACATTTCACAACACGGACTGACGACAACCATGCAACACCTGCATGTATTTTTCACCTAGTAAAACGCAATAACTACATGAATAATTAAATTATAAAATTTAAACAAAATACAAGTCTAGAAATGGTAAGGTTTTCGCGGATTATCGAATTAAACCACATGTTCCACCGCCCGAACAATCCCCCGCCAATTCCTTTGAGTTTCAATCTTGCGATCGTAGTCCCCAGGCGGAATGTTTAACGCGTTAGCTTCGGCACTGAATACTATTGCATCCAACACCTAACATTCATCGGTCACAGCGTGGACTACTAAGGTATCTAATCTTATTCGCTCCCCACGCTTTTGTGTCTAAATGTCAGTTTTACCCAGGTAGTTGCCTTCGCCTATTGGAGGTCTTATTTATCTTTACGGATTTCATCCCTACTTAAATAATACCACTACCCTCTTTAAAACTCTAGTTAAATAGTATTAAAAACGTTTGAAGAGTCTAGCCCTAATATTTCATTTTTAACTTAAGTAACAATCTAAACACGCTTTACGCCTAATAAAGATGAATAACACTTGGTCCCCCCGTCTTACCGCGACTGCTGGCACGAAGTTAGTCGGACCTACTTTTTTAATTACTTTCATTATATTCACTAAAAAATAAGAGTTCTAATTTAACTATTTTTCTCTTTTGTGATATTGCTGGATCAAGCTTTAGCTCATTGTCCAAGATTCCTCACTGCAGCCTTCCGTAGAAACCTGGGCTTTTTTTCAATCCCAATGTGACTGGACGTCCGTCAAGACCAGCTATGTATTTTCGGCTAAGTAATCTTTTAAATTACTTACTACCTAATTCACTATAGACCTTACGTTGGGTTGTTTCTCATTAATATAAATTGCATTTATAATTTATATTTATATGGCATTTAAATTGTCCCAAACCAAACACGAAGTATCTATATATTACGCACCCATACGCCACGCTTAATAATAAAGCGTAAACTTGCATGTGTAAGGCATATCACTAGCATTCATTCAGAGCCAGGATCAAACTCGTAACCTAACGTTTTAATTCTAAAATCGAACAAAAAACCTAAAATTATTAAAGACCTAAATTTAATGCTTCTAAAAAATTAAAAAAAAAAAAAAAAAACAAAAAATTTTAAACTTATAACCGCGATTGCGGTTCAATTAATTTCCAACCAGTATGTTCTTTTGAAAGAATAATATTTAATTTACCACAAAAAAGATTTAACGCATTATTATACGCTTGAAATCCAACCTCATTTACAAACTCTGGATTTAAAACTTCCGCTATGCGGCCTTTTGTAGTAAGCGGGACTAAAAATTTTTCTTTAACAACTGGGGAAACGTCTAACTCATTAATAGCCCGCATTGCAAATTCTTTTGGTATTACAGAAAAACTATTACACCCAAAAACCTTTTCCATTTGATTTTGAAAAAGAACATTAAATGATGGGTCATAACGTGTATAAATCTCGTTTTCTAGTTTAACTAAAAAATCATTAATAAGTTTTAATTCCGAATAATTATGGGCATACCTTGTCCCATTAAGACAAGACGCAATTATTTTCAAATCAGTTTGCTCACTAATGCCTGCTAGCAAGCATGTGTCCGTAATAATTGAAGTTGGGATTTCTGATAACGATCTTTGACCAGTTGCATAAATTATTTTATTTGTAACTTTGTTAAAAAAAAACAAATTACTTTTTTTATATTTTGCTAAATCTATCAACCTATTTTTGATATAATTCACACAATGTAAATAAGATTCCAAATCTTTAACCGAAGTTATTTCTATTTGATTTTCAAAAAAAGGTTTAACGAAAGTATTAAACTCTAACAAAACTTGTTCGTGAGTACTAGTCCACTCATGATACTGTGTCGAACATAACTCTACTACCAATTCCTCCGTTAAATTACGATGACCAAAAATACTTTCAAGACGATTTAAAATATCATTTTTTGGAAATTCTTTACAATAATCAAAAAACAATTGTGAAACTTGCAATACTGGCATAAATTCCGAATGATTAAAATTACCTAATAAAGCCATTGATTCCGATAACTTATAAAGAACCAAAGGGCGAGGTGTAATAAATTCTCTCACTGCAGTTACTAAGTGAGTTTCACCTCGTTCTTCTAAAAATTTATAAAAGGTTAAATAATCTTGCAAATACCAGAATGGTGAAATTTTTGCAATTAAATGTACAGGCCTTGTATAAGGCAGCATTAAATCAGACAGCATATTAGTATGGTGATAAATATCCCACCTGATGCGTTTTTTGAATTCAAAAATAAAAGTATTTATTTTATTAAATTCTTCAATTGACAATTTTTGCTCAAAATCCGAAGATTCTAGAAACGGTTTAACACAGTTTAAGTAGTCCATCTTCGTTATCGAACTTTCAGTAAAAATTCTATTAATCATAGAATTAAACCAACTTCTTTGATTAATATTTTTATAACTATCTAATTTAAACAAAAATGAAATTTCCGACTGTAGTTCATCCCAATTTGACACTAAATTTCCAAACTGCTCTTGCGAAATTCTATTTGAAAATGGAAAATCCCCTTCAAAAATTTCATTAATAATGGCTTCAGCATTAGATGCATTAACTTGTAAACTAGCGTCCTGAATACCCATCAAATCAAAAGCCGTTGTAAATGTATCAACCCTCTTATAAAACGGTTGGTTAAACTCTAATAAAATAGTCTGGAATTTTGATAATGTAACTGGTGTTGGTTGATATTGAAAATTATTACCTTCATTTTCAATTGTTGAAATTGTTTTTGGTAATTCAATACCAATTCCCGAAAAAAGACTTAAACCAGTTTGGTTTCTACCCGTTGCTCGATTAAAACGATTTAAGCAAAATTCGTCATTAATATCATTAAGTCCACCAATCACCGGCGACCGGCTAGTTGACGAAACCGATAGTGAACCCGAGGCAAAGCTATTTGCATCGACCGAATTGACTTCTTCGCTACCATCCAATTCTTGCATTTTATTAATTGCATGAGCAAGTTTACGGCCCCGCGAAAAACGTGTTCGATATTCTAAACCATCAAACCCGCCATTATACACAGTTCCAGAATTTTTTGTAAAACCTATTTGTTCTCGTAAAATACCCTTGTGGATACTTGAGCTTTCAGAATTAAATTTTATTGCGTTTTGCGTTAATAAATTTGAAGTTTTCAATTTATATTCGAAATCACATTGTGTTTTAAACCGTTCAAAAATGTTTTCAGTATTAAAAGTCTCCATTCTTTTAAAACTAACAAATTCAAATAAATCTCGGCTTAAGCGTTTATAAAACAATAAATCCAAAGACAATGTAAAATCAGTGATGTTAGAATTAATATTGCTATGCAGTTGAATTAAACACTCAATTGATTGTTTTAGATCCTGATAAACAAAATTAGGATCCAAATACATTTTAGAATGCGCTCGAACTAACCGTTCTTTTTCAGCTATGCAAAATTTATTAATAAAATACTGCATCACAGGATGTTCAATAAATTCAAGTTGGTTTACTGTTAATTGTTTTTGTGGGTAGCCATACGCAATTTCTTGAATTTTCGTTAAAAGTGTCTCTTTTAACTCCGGTCTTTCTAATAAAATTGATAGCAATTCGTTATCAATTGCTTGGAATATACACTCAAATCGTTTTCTTTTTTCTTCAGTATTAAATAAAAACTCTTTATCCGAAGAAAAAAATGAACTATATTCTTGATAATGGCAAAAAAACGTTTCGCGTGTATAGGCTTCCAACAAACGAACAATCTTCTCTTGTAATAAAATTGAACGTAATGCCATTTTATTAGCCCTACCTTTAATTGAATTGTCGTATATAATTGAATCCGTGTAATCGTTAAATAACGGATCGTTTTCTAGGCTCGATAACAAGCTCTCAATATGTGCATCTTGCACAATACGCCAGATTAATGCAGGATGTACATTCAAATAAACAGTGTTAAACGCCTCCTCGGACAATGTTTTAACCGAACAATATTGTTCGGGCGTTTGTCGTATTATCCGCTCCCAGAAATATTGAAAAAGTTCGTTATAAATATTGGAATTAACATTGTCCCAAATATTTTTATAAAGATCTAACCATAAATGTTTTTGGTAATTATGGTTTTTTAAAGGAAAAGAATTATTATCTGAGCCTACTAATTCTCCCATCGAAATTTCTTCACGCAACAATGCTAATTGATTTCGTAATTCAAAAAAAACTTCTTTTTTTTGAAATACCAAAAATTCAAAAAAATTTAATTTGTTAAACGAATAAAGTTCAAAAGGTACAATAAAATTATTAACGGTTTGGGTACTTGAAAACATATAATTTAAAATTGATTGTTTTACTTTCGTTATTGTATTAAAATAATTGCTTGACTCAACCGTAGCGAAATCTATTTGATTTTTATTTAAGAAACTAATGAATTTGTCAATATCCATCGTAGTGTTTTGATTAACAAAAATCGGAGAAAGTTGAACATTTTCCAAAAAAGAAATACAACTACGGGATAAACCAATAACTTTAATTAAAGGATTAACTAATCCCTCAGAAATTGATTTACTGTACCAAATACGAGGCATATTTGGCGCATCTGGAAAGAAAATTCTTGCACGATTTTCAAAAGTATTTGTGCAATTTCTTAAAAAAAATTCGTAAAATACACGTTGTCTACTAGTTAAACAACGTTCTAAACTAAAAACATCATCAGCTTTGTTATTTAAGCTAGCTTGTTTTCCAACTTTTTTCGCAACGCGATGATATTCTTCCTCAAATAGTTGATTAACAAGATCTAAACCGTTTATACGATCTTCCAATGAATGCCAATTATACCAATAATTATAATTGGCAATATCGTAAGATTGATGTACAATAAGTTCAGGATTCATAGTTTTAACACCAACAAAATTTTGTTCATCACTTATTATTTGAATAGTTGCTGTACGATTATTAACAAAAACCTTATTAATTTCAGGCTCATTAACAAGTTCTGTACTAATAGGATCAATATCATCAACATCATCAACATCAAAGGCTGACAAAAATTCATAACAATATTCAGAACGTTGTTTACTCACACGTTCTTCAAGTAAGTGAATAACATTTTTATAAAACCCAAGTTTTTCATCTAATTGATTAAAATATATTTCAATATTTTGAACTTCTTCAGACGAAAGTAAAGTATTTTTTAAAGAACGAAGTCGTTGTTGATTTGAATAAATTTGAAATTCCTCTAATTTCGTCTCATAACAAATACGTAAATTTTCATATTTTTTTATTAACGAATTCGGATCATCATAATCAACAAGAAAATCATCTATAAAACAAGGTTCGGATGCTAAATTTGAATAATAAATAAATTTAATCAACTTTTTTAAAAACTGACTAATATAAAAAAACAAATCGTGAAAAATTTTTGAAAATAATGATTTACTATCAGGAGATATTTCAATTTGAAAAAATCCAAAACACAATTGAAGTGTAAAAGTATCAGTTTCAAAGTTATAAACTACATTATAAAAAAAAAAATTGTTAAATTTTTTTTTTATTTCAGTACAAAAATTACCAAAAAAGCTTGGTTCACTTTTATAACTTGAACCATCATAAGGAACGTTACCAATAGTAATAACTTTTGTGAAAATCGAAGATAAAAAGTTACTTAAATTACTTTCGTTTAAATGATTTAACTCAGTAGAATAGTTATCAAGTTTTAGCAATTTTTCTTCTACCTGAGTTAAATCATTTAACAGCCTGTTGTAAAAATTCAAACCAATTTGAAGATCAAATTGGTCTAATCTATTTAAAATAGCCAATGACATATTAAGATTAAAAAGACTTGGCCTTGGCAAAACACTTAAAAGTACATCCTGATTATTAAACAAAGAAGTATACTTTTGATAAACAAGATCCTTAAAAGGACCTGCAGGTAACAGATGCGTAACGAATACATCTAAATACGATAATTTAAGGGATAAATTATCTAACGTATTTATAGAATTAAATAATGTATTAGTTAAATACATTTCCTGTATAACATTACTTAATTCACAATAGGATAACCAATTTTTAAAATTAATATTAATTTCAACAAACGCAGATTTAAATTCTTCAAAATTTAAAATATGATGGTTAAAATAATTAATCAATGGCTTTTTGTTATTAATAAATGAATCTTCAAACGTTAATAACAAAATCCATTGATTATATAGTTTTCTCTTACTTTCAAGAGAACTATCTAAAAAAACCTTGAATGGGGAAACTTGTCCCAACTCTTCATAAATGGATTTGTTGCAATTACGAAGAGCATTCTCTTGAATTTTAGATAACAAGTCATCTTTAATCAAGCTGACTTTTTCTTTTAAAATAATTTTTAAAAAATCACCCCAACTTATATTGGTTTCCGAAAACAAATAAGCATTATTTTTAAGGCAATGGTTATTGTAAATTTCTGCATCGTAACTAAGTAATGATTCTAATACAGACTCGCTACTTATTTTTGCAGAATAACCATTATAAACAAAAAAGACGTAATCACGTACAAAATATTGAAAATATTCCGGTACGTACCAACTCGGTATAACGCCCTCAAGACCTAAAATTGCCCTTACATGGTACGTATACTGCCATTCTAGCTTACAAATCATGTACGCATCATGATGAGCGTGAGTTTTTACAAACTCAATAGAATGAATCAACCACCATGCTTTAATAGGAAGTTCCAACGAATCATCCGACATCCAGGTCGAGTGAAGTTTTGAAATGCCCATAAGTTTTAAAGAGAGCATAAAGCTTAAACGGGCTAGAATCCCCGAAATACAATTCGGTTCTTTATGCATTTTAAAGGATGCCCCGTACAGTCTGTTTGCCCAGTAACGGACATCAGATCCTGGGCTATCTAAAAACGACAAATAACGTTGAATATCAGCGAATCGTTTATGAATTAAAACAGTATCCTGTTTTAACTCACATCGATCGCTTAAAACAACGAAAAGTCGATCGAATTTTGACAATTTCTTTAAATAGTCAAAATCGATTTTAGATGTTTTAAAATCCCAGAACTCGGACTCAAACAAGGCTTCATATACCCGAAGTTCACTAATGGGCGAACGTTTAATAAAATTTACGTTTTCAAAAGTGACGACTTTAGGCAATCGAATACTCCTTAATAAATTATCAAGCTGTAAAATATGCAATAAACGACCTTTACAGTCGTTTGGTTCGCCAATTAAAACAGCCAGATCGTTCGCGCACGTACTAAACGGAAATTTTAGCACTGGTTTATATATTTTTGTTAAATTTTCCATTATTGGTACATGGTAACGAAACTCTACTAAACCATCATCAATAATATCTCCATTAACAAAATATGACGATAAAAACTGTCTTAGCCAACTTGGGCCACGAATATAGGTTAATTCAGGACAACCAACTAATTCGCACGAGTCGGCATCCAAAAAAAAATTTGTTTTTAGATTGTATCTGAATAGATACATCTCCCGATTATCAAATGACCAGCGGAAAAATCTTTTTGGGTAATAGTACCCCTCAAAGACTGCATAGGACCACCGCCCTCGGATGTCATTAAAGTTCGGCGAGGTTGAAAAATAATCTAAAAAAAGGGCAAACCATATTAAACCAACAATAAGGAAAATGCCCATTGGACCCAAAAGGAACGACTCCTTAAAAAACTTAGGTAAACCTATTAATTTGACGATTAAAAAAAATGAAAAAATATAAACAAAAAAAAATATAAAATAATAATAAAAGATCAAATTATAGAAAAGAAAACCTTTCTCTTCTATAGATAATAATTTTGAAACTGCATAAATCGTAGTATCATTCTTTGGTATTACGAACAGTTCAAAATAACCCAACAAAGGGACTAATGCCCCCCAATAATAAACAATTAATGCAAAAAATAATTTAAAATTATTATTTTTTGCTAGCAGTAAAAAAAATGACCTAAAATTGCCAAAACCAAAAAATACAACATGCGTGACCCGTTGTTTTAATGTAGTTTTAACAAAAACATTAAAATTTTTAAAAAACTTCGAAAGAATTTTATTTTTTATAGACTGCTTCATTTTTTAAATTTTTTTTACTATTTAGCAAACCATATAAATGTTTGCCTATAAATACATATAATACACTTTTTAAATAAAAATAAAAAATTAAACAAACTAGAAGCAAAAACTAAAAACTACTATTTAGATTTTTTGCTTCGTTACTAAAAAACGACAAATTTTTTGTAAATGTAATTGTTTTAACGAAAAATATAAAACTTTTCGAAAAAATAAAAAAATATTACCTAAAAAACCACCACCATGCCTGAAAAAAAGATCCAAATCCCCTTTATAATCAAAGGTCGTCAAAATTTCTTTGACGTTAAGTTTAAATACAAAATAAAAGGACCAACGAAAACGACGCTGAAAACACATAATATAATCAAAATACCAAAAATTAAAATCTTTTTTCAAAAATACAAATTGACAATCAATTAAATTTCTTTTATTAGTTTTTAAAAATCGTAATTTATGGTTATAATATATATTTTTATAAATAATTTTAAAAACATTTTTAAAAACGTTAGCAATACTAATTCGTAAACTTTTACGTTTAAAATAGCTTAATCTCATAGGTCAACAAAATTTTTTTTTAAAACTAATCCATTATTTTGACTATAATTACTAAAAAATACACTCTTATAAAGGAAAAAATTAAAAAACATTTCCTTAATAAATTGAAAAATAAATTTATAAAACCAAAATTGATTGAGTAAAAATATTTTATCATATACGAAACTAACGAAAGAAGATTCGATTAAATTATGAATTTTAATAAAAAATAATTTAATTGCATTACCCGAAAATATAAAATAAATAAAATTAAATAAACCATAAATCTCATAAATTATATAAAGAAAAAAAGCATAACAAATTAAAAAATATCGTAAACTTTTAATAAATAAAAGTTTTAAAAACTTATATAAAACTATTAAGTTGTTTTCGAAACCTTTTATAAAAAAATTAAAATTTAACAATAAAAGTACAAAACAAATTAAAATAAAACCCAAAATGAATTCCGCATCATGTATCAATGAAAAAAATAACCAAAAGTAATTATAACTAATAAACAAAAATAATAAAATTTTTGCCATTATTTAATACTTAAACTTTCTAACATATTTAATTCCAGATATAATTTGAATTTTTTTTAAAAAACTATAAAAATAAACTAAAAAAAAATCAACTAAAACATTAAAACTAGTTACCGAATTTTGTAAAAAAAATTTAAAATGATTTTTAAAAAAAAAACTCTGGACAAAATAAAAAAACGAATTAAAAAAATGAAAAAAATCTAAAATTAATAAGAAAAAAAAAAATTTTAAAATAACCATAAAATTAAAATACACTAAATAAAAGTTTACATGCTTGAACAATTGCAACAATCGTATTTTTAAATTAGCAACAACATAAGGTAGGACGAAACGGATAAAAAAGAAATAGGCAAAAAAAAAGATAAACGAAGTAATTAATACTACATCAAAAAAAATTATTATATCCAGCTGGGGCATTTAAATTAAATTTTTAAAACGTTTCGTCGACTTATTTGAGACATTAAATCTTGTTTTTTGACCAACATATTTCCTTCATTAAGTTTATTAATTAACAGAATAACCCCAAGTAAAGATAGAAAAAATAACAAACCCATTATAATAAAACCTATTAGGTTATTTGTATAAATAAGTGAACCAATAATTTCAATATCAGTACACGTAAAAAATAAATAAACCCAAGATTCGTAAATTATCTTATTATTGTTATAAACTAAATAAAAGCTATTAAAAAATCTATATTGAACTAAGCAAAATATAATAAAAAATAAAAAAAAAAAAACAATTACCCGCTTTTTCAAATAAAACCGGCCAATTAAACTATTTAAATCAATTAACATAACCACAAATAAAAACAAAATAGCAATTGCCCCTATATAAATAATTAAAAACAAAAATCCTAAAAATTCAATAGAAAAAAAAAACAAAAGAACACCACTTAATAAAAAAGTAATTATCAACGAAAAAACTGAAAAAACAGCATTATTAAAAAATAAAACAAAACAAGAACTTAAACAAATTAACAACGTAATCAAAAAAAAAATACTAATTAAATAATTCAAAAAAACAAGGAAAATATGACTTAATTTTAATTGGCATAAAGCCATGATTGACGCCACAAATTTCACTACATTGTCCATAAAAAACCCCTTCGCGTTTAATATAAAGCATTACTTGATTTAAACGTCCCGGAACTGCATCCATTTTTATTCCTAACGAAGGTATTGCCCAGCTATGTAAAACATCATATGACGTAATCAAAAAACGAATATGCGTGAAAGCAGGCAAAACTAATGCCCGGTCAACTTCTAATAAACGTAAATTACCAACGTTTAAATCGTTATCATCAACCATGTAACTTTGAAATGTTGTAGAAAACAAACTCGTTTCATTACCTTTTTCGTATGACCAATACCATTGATTTCCAATAACTTTGATTGCAATAACCGTTGTGTCTGAAACGAATTCATCGATAGAATATAACAAAATAAATGATGGAATTGCAATAAAAATTAAAATAATACTTGGAATAATTGTCCAAATAATTTCAATAGCGGTATTTTCTGCAATCCCGCGTGTAAAACTAACAAAATATATTTTAGCTCGGCGTGATCCAAATTTGTATAAAAATGGTTGAAAAAAAAAATTATAAAAAAAACTAATTAAAATAAAAATTTTATTTATTAAAAAACTTTGTTTATATAATAAATTTAATTGAAACGACAAAATCTCCAACAAACCTTTAATTTTTATTTGTAAAAATTTTAGTGCAACGCTTAAATCAAACAAAATTAGATTACCTGTATATATAAACGAGGATCTCTTAATTTCAATCCATTTAATTAAAAAAAAATTTACTTTATTAAAAACAAAATGATTTAAAAAAATTGGAAAATATAAAACTTTCAAAAAAAGGCTGCAAATAGATAAACAATAAAAATTAAAATAATAAAATAATTGCTGAAAAAAAAAAATAACATTACCATTTTCCTTTAATTTCAACAAAATTGAAAATAAAATGCTTAAAAAAGTTTTATTTATTAAAAAAATAAATTCAATACAAAACACAAAAAAGAATTTTAACCATAAACTAAAATTAACGTATGTATATGGTCTAAAACTCCAATAGCTTACCCAGTAACGTACAATAATTGATAAAACTAACCAACTAACAAAAACAACAATTAAAATTAGAAAAAAAAAAATATGATGATGTAAATCAATGATCCCTTCCATGATAGGAGTAGCAGGGTCTTGAAATAAAAATTGATATTCCACTGGATAATCGGCAAAAGAAAAAAAAAAAAAATTTATTTTATACATTTAATTTGATCTAAAAAAACTTAAATTAATTAAAAAATATAAAAAATAAATAAAACGAAAAAAAAATCATAAGCAAAAATTTAAAAAATGAAAAAATATAAAAAAAATATAAGAAATATAAAATAAAACTAATAAAAATTACGAAATAAACCCCATTTAACAAAAAATGAAAAAAAAAATTAGTTGAAATTTTGCTAACAATAAATGAAACTAAACTTAAAACACGAACAACGCCTAATGGCCCAAATAATTCAAATAAACCACGATCTAACATTCTTAATGTAATCTTATAACCAAACATTAGCGTCAAATAACCAATGCTTTTGTTATACAAAACATCAAAAAATAATTTATTATTAAAAATTAAATACAAATTTTTAAGTATTAAATAAAAAAATACAAAACTTCCATTAGAAAAAAAAAAACGATTTAATAACACAGCAACCGCCGAACCTAGTAGTGTAAAAAAAACTGGTATATTTTTCCAAAAAATTGTCAAAAACTCAGACTCAAACTCATTAACAAAAAAACTAAATAATGAGTTCGTGAAAACATTTGTTCCCATACCCACAAAAAATTCTTTTAAAAAATAACCGCTAAATAAACTCCCACAACAGAGAAAACTTAATACAATAACAATAATAATAGAACTTTCATGAATTTTTAAAACGGAAAAACGAAAACCATTAAATTTAACAATAAATGTTAATAATATTAAGCGTATTGAATAAAAAGCCGTGAATAATGCTGACAAAATACCAAGCCAATAAACAAAAAAACTATTTACACTAAAATTAGCAAAAGTTAATTCTAATAACATATCTTTCGAATAAAATCCAGCAAGAAATGGGAAACCCATTAGTGACAGAGATCCTATTAAAAACATTACATAACATACTGGTAAAAACGATATTAAACTACCCATACGACGCATATCTTGTTCATCATTTAGTGCATGAATTACCGCCCCTGCGCTTAAAAAAAGCAACGCTTTAAAAAATGCATGATTCATTAAATGAAATAAACTAACACTATATTGTGAGAAACCACAAGCAAAAATCATATAACCTAGTTGACTACACGTTGAATAAGCAATAACTTTTTTCAAATCATTTTGAAATGCTCCTACTGTTGCAGCAAAAAAAGAAGTAAGCCCCCCAATAAACCCAATTAGAATTAAAAAGTTTGAGAATTCAAAAATAGGCGAACAGCGTAAAATTAAAAAAACACCTGCAGTAACCATAGTAGCCGCATGTATTAAAGCCGAAACAGGCGTCGGACCTTCCATAGCATCGGGAAGCCATGAATGTAAACCTAATTGTGCGGATTTACCAACCGCACCAATAAAAAGAAAAAAACATATAAAACTCAATAAATCAAACCCAAAAAATTGATTTGAAAAAAATGAATTAGCTAGCGAAAAAATTACAAAATAATCGATGCTTTTGAAAAAAAATGCTAATAAAGTTAAACCAATAAGAAGCCCAAAATCACCTATCCTATTCAAAATAATCGCTTTTATTGCTGATTTATTTGCATTAACCCTCGTAAACCAGAAATTAATCAATAAATAGGACGTTAAACCTACACCTTCCCAACCAAGAAACATTTGGACAAAATTACCAGCTGTTACTAAAATTAACATAAATAACGTAAATAATGATAAATAATTCATGAAACGAATTATATGTGGATCCGAGTTCATATAACTTATCGAATACACATGAACAAGGAAAGAAATAGATAAAATTACAATCAACATAATACTTGTTAAACTATCAAATAAAAAATTCCACTTAATAGTTAATGAACCGGAAAAAAACCAAATTTTTAATTCAATAAAACAAGACGAATTTGATAAAATAACTTCATAGAAAATAAAAAACGCAGAGATAAAAGAAAAAAAAATAAAACTACAGATTAATAAAACAACGCCTTTTTTACCCAAAAATCTTCCAAACAAACTACAAAAACAAAAACCTAGAAATGGAAAAAGTAAAACAAGTAAATACATCTAAAATGAACGAATTTTAAAATAAATGATAAAAATAACTAGACCAATTACAGACTCCACTCCAGCGATGCCTAATAAAAATAAACTAAAAACTTGGCTATCAAAAATATCAAAAAATATAGAACTAAATATAAAATTTAAATTAATCGCCAAAAGCATAATTTCAAGTGACATTATTATTATTAACAAATTACGACGTAAACAAAAAATACCAAGAAACCCTATTAAAAAAAGAAAAAAACAAAAACAACAAAAAAATGGAACCATTATACTATTATTAATTAACGATCGATTTCACCAAAAACAACATCTAATGTCCCAATAATTGTTACAACATCTGCTACCAGATGGCCTTTAGACATAAAATTTAAACCTTGCAAATGTAAAAAACCGGGAGCTTTTATTTTACAACGATAGGGACGCGCTGCACCATCTGAATATAAAAACACACCAAATTCACCTTTTGGGGCTTCTACACTTGAATAAAGAAAACCACGTTCAATACAAAAGCCTTCCGAATTTATTTTAAAATGGTTTATTATTGATTCCATATTATATTTCATATTTGCCCGTGAAGGAATGGCAATTTTATGATCAAAACTATTAAATTCACCACAAGGGATGTTATCCAAACATTGTTGAATAATTCTTAAACTTTGCCGCATTTCTTCAATGCGAATTAAATAACGATCGTAGCAATCTCCTTTTGTACCAACGGGGATATAAAAGTCTAAATACTCATAAATATCATAAGGGGTGATTTTCCGAAGATCCCAGGATAAACCAGAACCTCGTAATAATACCCCACTAAAACCCCAATTTAATGCCTCTTGTAATGATACAATACCAATATCAACCAAGCGTTGTTTCCATATACGATTGTTTGTTAATAATTCTTCCATTTCTGTTATCCGCGAAGCAAATTGAGTTATAAATAAATATACGTCATCTAAGAAACCTTCAGGAACATCACTGACAACTCCACCTGGGCGAATATAAGCTGAATGCATGCGTGCTCCTGAAACACGCTCATAAAATTCCATAAGCTTTTCCCGTTCTTCAAACGCCCATAAAAAAGGTGTAAGAGCACCAACATCTAAAGCATGCGTCGTGATAGCTAACAAATGATTTAATAACCGGGTTAATTCTAAAAAAATAACTCGAATATATTGACCCCGTAAGGGAACTGAAAGATTACCAAGTTTTTCTATACTTAAAGAGAATGCATGTTCTTGCGCCATCATAGAAACATAATCCAATCGGTCAAAATAAGGTAAAGCTTGACTATATGTTTTAAATTCAATTAATTTTTCCGTTCCACGATGTAACAAACCAATATGTGGGTCTGCTCTTTGAACAACTTCCCCGTCCAATTCTAAAACTAAACGTAAAACACCGTGCGCCGCTGGATGTTGCGGACCAAAATTTAATGATAAATTTTTTATTTTTTTTATGTTTTCAAAAAAAAATGTATCTAACATAATCCGTTTAAAATATTTAGACTAAAATTATTAACTTTAGCGCCATGGGCTTCCTACATTAAAAAAAGATCGAAATTCTTGCATTAATTCAAGCTCTTCGTATAAAATTTGTTTTCTGAACTCATCAAATCTTAACTCGAAAAATCCTGTTAACGGAAAATCTTTTCGCAATGGAAAACCTTCAAAACCATAATCGGAAAGCAATCTACGTAAATCGGGGTGATTAAAAAAATAAATACCAAACATATCCCAGGATTCTCGTTCAATCCACGTTGCAGCATCAAATTTTGAAGCCAAAGAAAATGCCGCACATAATTCATCTAAAAATAAAATAAATAAAATACGGCTATAATTATACGTACTCAAAAAAATATAATGAAGACAAAACCTATCATAACGAGAAGGAAAGTCAACAATTCCTAAATCACAAAATGAAAAAAATTTACATAAACTGTGATTTTTTATCCAATCACAACAATTCAGAAAACGTTCACTTTTAATACTAAGACCTAAGCTATTACTAAAAATAAACTGATCGTGTAAACCCAATAAACAATTTTCTATAAAATAATTACTAAACAAGTCTAATCTAAAATCATAAAGAAAACTTAAAAGCCGTTTAAAAAAAAAAACTAACAATACAACGTGTAATAAAACAAACGCTACATACAAAATCCGTTAAATATTAAAATAAATCCAAAAATTAATAAAAAATAACCCAAAGACAACGGTAATAAGCATTTCCAACCAAGCATCATTAATTGATCATAACGATATCGGGGTAATGTCGCCCGGACCCATATAAAAAAAAAAACAAAAAAATTTATTTTAATAGCTGTACTGAAAAAACTCGGGATTAATGAATTTATACCAAAAGGTAATATCCACCCACCTAAAAAAAAAACAACTACTAAACTAGACATCAATAAAATATTTGAATATTCCGCTAAAAAAAACAACGCAAAACCCATTGCCGAATACTCAACATTATACCCGGATACCAGCTCCGCTTCTGCTTCTGGTAAATCGAATGGTGTTCTGTTTGTTTCAGCTAAAATTGAAACAAGAAACATTAAAAAAGATGGAAAAAATAAAAAACAAAACCAGTATTTTTCCTGTGAACATATAATGGAATTCAAATTTAAGGACCCACTAATAAAAATAATTGGAAATAAAATAAGCGCCATTGAAATTTCATAGGAAATCATTTGGGCTGCAGAACGTAATGCACCTAAAAACGCATATTTTGAATTACTTGACCAACCAGCAATAATGATGCCATAAACACCCAATGAGGATACGGCTAAAATATATAATAATCCGACGTTTAAATTTACTAAAACAAATTTATCATTTAACGGAATAATTAACCAACCGATTAAACTAAGAAAAAAAGTTAAAATGGGAGCAAATATAAAAATACCTATATTAGAATTACTTGGTAAAATAGATTCTTTTAATAACAGTTTTAAGCCATCCGAAAAAGGTTGTAATAATCCAACCCAACCTACAACATTCGGTCCTTTTCTACGCTGAATAGAAGCCATAACTTTCCGTTCAACTAATGTAAAAAACGCAATTGATATTAAAAGAGGTAGTAGTAACGAAAAAAAATTTAAAAAAATTTCTACCCATTCAATAATTGAAAAATCAAAAAAATTCCAATTAAAAAAAAATAACTCAACTGGACCTACCATTATTTAGTTATAGTTTTAAAAATTAAAAATTAAAAAATTTATTAATAAAGCTACGTTCACAAAACGTCATAATACGCGAAGCTTGTAAGATGGAATTATCTTTATAATGACTGTTATATTTTGATAAAATTAAAAAATGCTTTCGTTTTTTATTAAAAAAAAAACTTTGTGTACGTCGTAAATAAATGGAATTTTGAAAAAAAAAACAAAAACGCGAATTTAAAAAAAATATCGATTTATCAATTTCAAAAATTCGCATAATTGTTTTTTTATAAAAGGTTTCAGCTTGTAAACTTTTTATAACATAAAAAAACCCTTTAAAAATTGAAAAATTTTCAAGGGTTCCAAAAGTTTGAACTAGACTACTTCTATTTAGTAAGCTAATACCTTCAAAGTTTAAATATAATGCGTCAGTTTCAACGAAAACCGAAACAGGTAAAACAAAATCAGTAAAATAACTTTTATTTAACCCTATGATGTTATAATGGTGGCTTTGAAACAAGCAAAAATCATTAAGTGAATTTCTATTATCAAAACAAAAATCAGACCCAAGAAAAAAATAAAAAAAAAAGATCTTAAAATAGTTTTTTTTTTATTTTTTTCTTCAATTAAATTAAAATTAAATCGTGTTAAACAATTAAATAACAACGTGTTTAATTCCCCTACTGAAAAATAAATACTAGCTATTTGATAATGTTTTAAATTTAAATACTGATTTATTTTTTTTAAAAAGGTAATGTTATTTTTTAAATTACTTGAAACTAAAAAAAAAACATTATTTAAATATTTGTATATTATCGATGAAAACCAATGGCGTCCTTCGCAAAGATCTAATAAATCTTTACTTGAGTTCCCAATATGATTATAAAAATAATTTAAACTGGAATAATTTGACAACACGCATACATAAAACAATTTTTTCATTAATATTAAATTACGAATTTTTAAATTAAGAACCGGTAATTCAAAACGCGGATTTAATCCAATAATGATTAATAATTCGGTTAGTTCTAAAAAATTTGACGTAAAAAAAAAATTGTTTTTAAAATCATTAAAAACAGGGAAGTTTTGTTCACGAAAACATAATGACCCGCCAAACCCGTTTACAAAATCTTTAAAAATAACCGAACTTTTGCAATCTAGGAATTTTCCAACAATGCCTTTTAATTCAAAACTACAACCGCAATAATTTACAAGGTTACGATTAAATATATAACCCATTAATTTAAAAACTAAATGCCAATTTAATCGAATAAATTTTTTTTTAAAACAAAAAATTGGATAACCCAATCGCAATCTAGTTAACCCATCATAGGAAAAACGAACCCGATCAGAAATCCATTGTGTTTGCGAATTAGTAGTTTCAATTGGTAGTATTCGTAAAATGCGATTTGCACAAACATCGAACCTGATTAAACTACAGCCGGAATCCATAATATCCAAACCTTCATATGATTTTAATTCCCATGATCTAATATTAAACGAATACGGCTTGGATGTCAATGCCCCAACTAAAATTAAACTCGTAAAACTAATATACATTACCTAAAACTTAATGCCCATGTAATGAATCATTTAAATATATACAAATTAAAACTGCAAAAACATAGGCTTGTAAAAAGGAAATACAAAATTCTAAAACAAAAATAATAAAAATTACAAAAAATGGTAAAATTGCAAAAATACGTTGATGATAAAATTTAAAATTGAATAAAGACAAACTAAAACCAGCTAAAATATTTAGTAATGTGTGTCCCGAAACCATATTTGCAAACAAACGGATGGCAAGACTAAATGCTCGAGAAATATACGAAATTATTTCAATAATAATTAAAAATGGAATTAACACAAAAACAACATCTTTAGGTACAAATAATTCGAAAAATTTTAATTTTTGTACAATAAATCCAATAAACGTCACGCCTAAAAAAAGTGATAAACTCAAAGTAAACGTTTGTGATACATGGCTAGTTGTTGTAAACGAATAAGGTAATAATCCAATTAAATTTGCCATAAAAATAAAAAAAAAAAGAGTAAAGATTAAAACAAAAAACTTATTTCCTTTTTTACCTATTTGTTGGTCAATTAAGTCTAAAACAAAAATAACAGAATATTCAATAAAAATAGCCCAGTAATTATTTAGAAAGCTGTATTTAATTATTGACCATTTAAATAAAAAATAAAAAAAAAACAGATAAATGTTGAGTATAAAATAAAATTAGACACGATAACCATCCAAGATATTAACAACCCAATGTCAAAAAATAAAATTATTTTAAATTGCTCTAATGGTTGTAAAATCATAAATGAAAAACCGTTAAACCTAATAAAAAAATTTCAACGACATTAACAAACGGGTTGTAACTTAATAATAAAATAAAAAATAAACCTGTTAGAACTTGACCAATTCCATAAAATGGCGTTTCAACCGTTTTACCACCAATCCATCCTAAACTTAAACAAACAAAAACAATTAACCAAAAAATAAATTTAGTTAGCGGTTTAAATGCCCCGCTTCGGACAAATAAACCAAAAATAAACGGTAGTAAATATAAAACTATTATTGCAAGGAACAATAAAACTACACCTCCTAATTTATTCGGAACCGCCCGTAGAATTGCATAAAACGGCAAAAAATACCATTCTGGAACAATATGAGTTGGTGTGACTAAAGGATTTGCTAAAATATAATTATCACTATGACCTAAAATGTTTGGCAAAAAGAAACAAAAAAAAATATAAACTTGTAAAAAAATAAATAAACCAAAGACATCTTTTATAGTATAATATGGGTGAAAAAAATTTTTTGTAAAAATAACTTTTAAACCCAGTGGATTATTAGAGCCAGGTTTATGTAATAAAATAATATGAATAACAATTAAAATTAATAATAAAAAAGGAAATAAATAATGTAAACTGAAAAAACGATTTAAAGTTGGTTCACCAACAGAAAAACCACCTAATAACCATTCTAATAAACTAAATCCCACAATTGGAATTGCAGTCACCAATTTTGTTATAACCGTTGCAGCCCAAAAACTCATTTGACCCCATGGTAAAACATAACCCATAAAAGCGGTTAAAATCATAATTAGTAAAATGGTTACACCTATTAACCAAACTTCATTGCGAGGACTACCATATGACCCATAGTATAAACCTCTGAACATATGAATGTAAACAACTAAAAAAAACATGGATGCACCGTTTGCATGCGCATAGCGCAACAGCCATCCATTATGCACATCTCGCATAATATGCTCAATACTACTAAACGCAAGATCAGCATGTGGTGTGTAATGCATGGCAAGAAAAACTCCAGTTATTACTTGAATTATAAACGAAAGCCCGGCAAGGACACCGAAGTTCCAAAAGTAATTCAAATTGAATGGAACTGGATATTTCAATAATTGGACATACAAATCAAATAAAAATTCGCTTGATTTAAGTGTTCGCATTGTTTTGTACTCTATTTTAATGTTTTAATAACCATTAATTAATAAACGACTTAAACACAATATTACATATTAAAAAAAAAAAGGTTGGCTCAAACATACCTACAAGTAGTATTAAAAAAAAAAAAAAAAAAAACCATGCTAATCGGAACGAATAACTTTCTTTGTAATTAATTGAGGTTAAATAACCATTAAATTTTTGATATTTAATTACTTTTAAATAATAATAATTTGATATTGTGCTAATTGATATGAAAAAAACGGTTATACAAATATAACCGTTTTTTATAAAACTTAAAATAACATTAATTTTCATTAAAAAACCTAACAATGGTGGTAAACCCGCAATCCCAAATAAAACTAAAAAAAAAAACCATGACATTCTTGGATTATTTAATAAAAAACTTTCAAAATTGTAAATGAAATTTTGATCAAATGTACGCGCGAATAAAAAACAAAAAAAGACAAAAACTACTAATGTAATTGATCCGTAAATTATTAAATATATCATTAAAAAAAAATTAACCTCTGTGCCAAAAATACTTAATAATAACAACAAAACACCACTATGAAACATTGATGCGTACCCAAATAAAACTTTCATTTTAGTTGCGTATAACGCACCGAAAATACCAATAATGAGAGTACTGAACCCAAACAAAAAAAAAATTGGGCTAAAAAAGAAAAAAAAACTAACAAACGCACCGGTTATTAATTTTATAAAAACGATAAAATAAATAATTTTTAGTGGAACCATTAAAAAAATTAGTGTAAAAAATGAAAAACCATCATATAGAGCGGGCAACCAATTATAAAACGGAATAATACCAAATTTAAACCCAAACATAATTAAAAGAAATGTAACTGAAAAAACAAAAAAAGGCGAAACAAAGATATTTGATAAAATTAAAAATTGTATTTCTTCTAAAAAAATTGTTGGATAAAAAACAAATATTAAAGACACTCCAAACAAAAAAAAAAGATTGCTTAAAGCACTTAAAATAAAATACTCCAAGCCTGAATCAACTAATTTTCTTTTATAACTTTGCATGAAAATCAAAATATAAATACAAATGGATATAATTTCAAAACATAGAAAAATATAAACTAAATTATTAGTCGTTAATAAAATTGAAAAACCAAAAATTAAAGTTAAAATAATAACAATTATTTCCCACTGTTTGTCAACACCTAGAAAAGGTAAAGTGACTATGCTAACAAAACCAAAAAATAAAAAAAAACTACGTAAAAGGATAACCCCATGTTGGGAATTAAAAAAAATATTTGATAGAAAAAAACTTGAATTTTCGAAGTTGAAAAAATAATATAAATTAAATATAAAAGAAAAAAATAAAACCGCGCAACCAACAATTTGGCTAAATTTAAAACTGGTTTTTTTTTTGTTTATTAAAATGCAACAGCAACAAATAAAAAAAATACCTAATAAAATGAAAATTTCAATTAAATAATAAAACTTAAACATCAATCATTAATTTCTTTGTTTTTGTTATTCGTTTAGTCATTGATTTTGGATTGGAATTACATCTATTAATAAATTTACTCCTTTTTTTTCTTTTTAATTTCTTTTTTTTGGTTGCGTTACGACTCAATTTAACTTTTATCAAATACATTTTAATTTGCAACAACAAATACTTTTGTTTTTTTAAAAAATAACAAATAAATCTTTTAGAATAAACTTTAGAAAAATATAAACAAAGACGATGGCTTAAAAAAAAATTAAACTGTGATTTACCAATAAATTTAAAAAAGTTTTGTAACTGGGGTAATCTAACAATAAAATTATATCTTTTAAAAAAATAATTTTCTCGAACAACCATAGTATATTTATTATAAAAAAAAAAATTAAAAAACAAAAAATAATTGCTTTCAAAAAAACTAAATTTGTGAATAACACCATATTTTCTTTTTGAATATCGTAATTTCTTTCTTAATTTACGAAATTTAAAGAAAAAAAAAAAAAAATCCCTTTTATAATTTATTCGAAAATTTTTTTTTAAATTAAATAAAAATTTTTTTTTTAAATAAAATTTTTTTTTACTCCGCCAACGTTTAGTTTTCTTATTTTTACAAAAAATTTTTCTTTGTAAATGTAACTCATATCTAGATTGAAAAATATGCTTCGATAAACCATGCTTAAACCCTTTAATAAAATATAACTTTGGTAAATAAACAGCTGTAAAACGCTTATTAATTAGAGAGACATTTAACCATTTAACACGAGAACCCATCCGTTTATTATATTTAATTCGTTTAAAATAACGTCTAAATGATTTAATCATTATAAAAATACGTCGTTTAATGAAACGAAAATTTAACTTGAACCATTTGGCATAAAAATTGAAATAATTGTACATTTTAGCCGCAATAAAAAAATCAAGATCGACTAAAAAATTATTTAATTTAAAATAACACATATTTAAAAATAAAGCAGTTTGAACGTGATAATTAAACTTTAATTTATCAACCTCTCGGACTGAACTTATTTTATTTTCAAAGGCCAATAATTTTAATTTATCACCATGTAATATATTCGTTAAATATGAACGCTTGGTATATAAATCTAAAATAACTTTAATTACATTAAATTCATTATTGATTTTAAATTTTTGTATATTTTTAAAAATAAAAGATATAAAATTACAAATCTGACGTTCAATCTTTAAAAATAATTGAATTTGATTTGGTTTTTTTGAAAAACGTCTTTTTTTTTTTTATGAACATTTGATTTTTCAAGTTAAATGGAAGTAACCACATACGGAATAAAGAACTTAAAAAGACTAAAATTCCGTTTTTTTCAAAAAAATAATTTAAATTATTACTAATCTTACCGAAAACTTGAAGTAGACGTAATAATTTAAAAAAAGAACTAAAACTCCGATTTTTATTTCCTTTTTTTATACGTTTACTTATAAAAGATTCAATTAATTTTTTAGAAAAATTAATATACTGAATACGTAAATACAAACTATTGTTTTTATTTAACACCATAAAAATTAACGCTTAATACTTTTCGGAATACCATATTTTGACCGACTTTGCGTTCTAATAAAATCTTCCTTCCAAGAAAAATCTTTTAACCCTTTCATGGCTTTATACCTAACTCCAGGTAAGTCGTTGGCACGTCCTCCTCGAACTAAAATAACGCAATATTGGGTTAAGTTATGACCTTGACCAGGGATTGCTACACTAACCATCTTTTTATTACTTAAACGAACTCGCGCAACTTTTCGCATTGCGGAATTTGGTTTTTTTGGTTTAACCGTAAAAATCTTGGCACAAATGCCACGCTTTTGGGGACATTTATCCAATGATTTTGCACGACTTTTATGAAATTTTCTTACACGATTTCTTTTACTTAACTGTTTAAGCGTTGGCATCTTAATTTATAAAAAACTAATGTTTTAAATAATTTTGTTTGAAACTGTACTAAACTATTAACAGTTACAAGCTTTTTATCTACTAAAACATTTATGAATGAAATTAAAAATTTATTTTTACGCTTTAATACATAATCCATTTCAATTAAATAATTAGTTTTTTTAAAAAAAAATGAATAAGTTAAAATTGCAATGGGTGTATCTTTTAACAATAAACAAATTTGGTTAAACTGATCAAAAGTAAACCACTTGAGTAAAAAAATATTACTAGAATTTGGAAAAAAATAATTTAAAAACAATTTCTTAAAAATTTTGTTGAAACTTTTTTGAATTGTAATTTTTTTTTCCATCAAGGTTACAAAAATTTTACGGAGACTAGAAGTTTTATAATTACAAAAACGTAAAAAAATTATATAATTGAATAAATATGCACTTTTATAGAATAATAAAAAATGAAAAAATTTTTTTATTTTAGACATAATAATTATTCAACATGAAAACCAAAACTACAAAAAGTTCCAAACGCCATTTTACAAAAAATGAATTTATTAGAATATTTTGATCCTTTCAAGATACTTATTTTAAATAAATGCCGTAATAAAACTTCGCGCTTTATTTTACCATCCAGTGGGACAATAAAACTAAGTAAAAATGAAATACTCGGTTTCTTAATCATAAAACTAAATGCGCGATCCTCAGATATTATTAAATCAACTAAAACCAGACATCCTTTTGTAATAAATGAACTCAAATCATTAAATTGTTTACAAAACAAAAAAGTGTCAATTCCATATTGACCGAGAACCGGACCAATTGGTGGCCCCATAGATGCTTGTCCGGCTGGTAACTTAAATTGGATTTTAATAACATTCATAGATTGTTATGTTATGTTTTTTTTTAATTTTTTAAAATACATTTTTTTTCTCAAAAAGCCTTGCTTACGAAAGCGTTTTTTTGTTGTAATTTTTAAAATATGGCGGCCAAATATAAAAACTTTATAGTCAACAAGGCTTTTTGAGAAAAAATTACGTAATAAAACTGAACTATTGATTCCTTTATTATAAATTGCTAAACATAAACCATTTAGGCTTATTCGTTTTAATTCGTCTTCGACAAAAATATAATAATAAATACGTACAAAATCGCCGATTTGTATAAAATTGATTTTAAATTTTTTAAAAGGAACATCATCTGTTAATTGCAACGAATAATTGATCATTAAATAAAAAAGGGATTAGTTTAATTTTTTACATATATTGCATATATAATAAGCCAAATCTGCCTCCACCCATGCCCCTTTTAAAATCCATTTCGAAATTTCTTTTTTATCATAAAAGAAAAAACAAAATTCTTTGTTAACGCCATTTTTAAATGACGGGCAAAATAAACCTCCTTTTAAAACAGCCAAATTTTTTTTTTTTCCTGTTGGTTTAATTTTATAAACAACAATGCGCTTTCTGAACATTGGTTTAGTCTTTTTTAATATATTTTTACCTTTCCTTAATGGTAATATTTTACAATCAAAAGTTATAATTTTTCTCGTAACAATTCTTGACATTATTTTTAATTTATTAAAAATAAAATTAAAATTTTTGTTAATTTAACTTCTATTTCATTTAAAATTAAATGACCATTAAGCCCAAAACCAAAGATTGATAAAATTAAAAAAGTTGTTGAAACAAATTCTTTTAATGTAAGATCCTTAACAATTAAAATGCTTTTATTTATTTGCCCAAAAATAATGCGATTGTATAACCAAATGGCATACAGCACACCAAAAATCAATAATAGCCCACTCAAAAAACTAAGCAAAAAACTAGTTTTTATCAAACCAATTAGAATCAAGAATTCCGAAATGAAACTACTACTACCCGGAATACCCATATTTGCAATTGTCGCAAAAAAAAAAATAATACTATACAATGGCATAAAATTATTTAAGCCATTATAATATTTCAAGTTGCGCGTATGATAACGATCATATAAAACACCTACACATAAAAATAATAAGCTTGAAACTAACCCATGACTCAACATTAAAAAAATACTTCCTTTTAATCCATCTATAGTCAAAGAAAATAAACCTAATAACGCAAAGTTCATGTGTACTATTGACGAATATGCAATTACTTTTTTTAAATCAATCTGACGTAATGTGGAGCAAGCTCCATAAAAAACACTAATAAATAATAATGTCAAGATAAATGGCATAAAAAACATTATAACATCACTGAAAATTAGAACTAAAATGCGTAACATACCGTAGCTTCCAAGTTTTAATAAAATTCCAGCTAAAATAATCGAACCACCTGTTGGCGCTTCAACATGTGCTTCCGGTAACCACAAATGGAATGGTATTGTTGGAATTTTAATACTTAAAGAAATAAAAATAAAAATAAATATTAGCTTCTTTATATTATTATGAAAATATATATTTTCAAAAACGTTAAATTCACAGGAACCTATATAGGTAAATATAATAAATAATGCAGAAATCATAAAAACTGAACCAAAAATCGTATATAACAAGAATTGATAACCAGCGTGTATTTTACGACGACGGGAGCCCCAAATTCCAATTATTAAAAACATGGGAATTAAGATTGATTCAAAAAAAATGAAGAATAAAATAAAATTGGTAACTAAAAAAACATTTAACATTAGCCATTCTAATACTAAAAGCAAAAATAAATACTCTTTAAAATAAGTCAAAATTAATCCATAATTATAGAAAATCACCACAGGTACAATTAATGTAGTTAATAAAATAAACCACAATGATAAACCATCAACTCCAATATTAAAATTAATGTTAAAAATTTTTAAATTGTACGCAATTAACATTTGATATTCTTCAAAAAAAAAATCATAAAAATATAAATATTCAACAAACGTCCCGAATAAAATAATGCTAATAGTAAATGAAACAATAAATAATTTGTTGAAATTGTAACTTTTTATAAAAAAAAGGATAAACAAGCCACCGAAAATTAAAAGAGTAACAAATAAATAAAAGTCAAAAAACGCAAAAATACCACATTCTGTTTCGCGTAGGTAAGTTACTAAAAAACAAAACAATACAAACATAATTATCTTTACAATATCGCCAATAAAAGTTGCTGTTTTAAAAAAATTAAATTGTTTATATTTTAATAACATTTTTTCTCAAATTAAAAATTAAAATAAAGTATAGATGTAATGATGAAATAAAAATTTTTTTATTTGGCTCAATAAATATTTTCTTGCTAAATGACATTTTTATATTTTTATTTAGAAAATTGATAAGTAAAAATTTATTTTGGCCAAACTGCTTATAAAATACAAAATCATTAAATAATAAATTGAAACGCGAAAAAAATTGAAAAAAAAAAAAAAAAAAAAAACTAATAGAATTTAGTTTTTCAACTTTTTGAAAATCAAATAAACAATTTTTTTTTATTTGTTTATGGTAGTCTAATAAAAAATTCAAAAAAAATGAATCTAAAAAGAAACCTTTGTATTTTAAATTTAAATTAGAATTAAAAAATTCTAGAAGACCATGAAAATTTAATTTAAAATTTTGTTTGTTTGTCATTATACGATAATATCCAACCTCTTTAATTATAGAAGATTTTAAAAAAACTTTTGGAAAATTAAATAAAATATTAACGATTCTAAAATACTCCTCCTGTAATCGAATTTGATTAAAATCATTTTTTGAAATCCCAGAAGTTATATCCAAATTTATCAGTTTTCGCCGGTTATTTAAAAAGATAAATTTATCGTAATTTTCAAAAAGTTTTTTTGTTAATATTATACTTGATTTGTCTAAAAAAATTCCTATAGATTTAACAAACACCTTAGATAAATTCGAAAACGAACTATGTTTATTTATTTCGTTTAACATACTTATGAAATTACTTTTCAAAACAGGTAAGTGACAGACTACTAAGCTGCGCTTCATCAGCCATACTTGACTTAGCAAGTATGGCTGATAATAAATCATTTTATTATTTTTTAACTTCTGATCTTCTCTATTTGATTCTTGAATTACATAAAAATTATTAAAATCAATATTAAAAATGTATGTATTAAATAATTTTATTAATTTAGGAATAAGACTTTTGTCTTTTAATACAATAAAACGGTTATTTTTATAAAAGTTAACATTAAAATGAGTTGTAACTTTTATATATTTTTGATATAATAAATAAATCCAGATATATTGAATTTTTTTTTTTTTTTTTTTAATACTATTTAATTTTTTAATGTTCCCTTTTAATTTTAACTCTTTATAATGTTTTTGTAACACTTTTAATTTATACTTATAAGAAATTAAAAAATTAAAATTAAAAAGAAATTGTCTATTAAAAACGTAAATAATTCGCGAAAATTCACCAGTATTACATAAATTGTTCAATTTTTGAATTAAAAAAAAACTTTTTAAAAAAAAAGACGTTTGAACTGAAAATTTACAAAAAAACCGAAAATAAAAAATTAAACTATCAGAACCGATGATCAAAGTTTCTTTTGGAGTTACTGGTTTAATTAAACCCAAAAAAAATACATACATATTAAAATTATATAATATTCGTAAACCTATAAATATAAATTTTAATAAATCAAATTTTAACAAAAAATCCGACCTTAGATCAAATTTATATTTTTTATAACTATCAAAAAAACATGAGAAACCTAATAGATTAAATCTATATAAAGAAAGTTTTAAAAATTTATTTTTTGAATTAAATCTTTCTTTTTTTAAAAATTTACCAGATATGAAATTAAAAATACCTCCATAATTGAAAAAACTCCATGATCTAATAAAAAAAAAAAAAAGAAATTTTTGATAATAAATAAACTTAATACCAAAAAAATTACTTCGTTTTGTTTCAAAAAAAAATGCGAAAGTTGCTATTGTACTTAATGAAAATTGAGAAAATTTAAAAATCAAGTTCAAATGATTATTCATTTTATTTTTTCCTTTATAAGGTGTATTTAAAACATAATCATTTAATAATATTGGTTCTTCATCAAATTCTTTACAAAAGTTAATAGGTAAAAAAAAAGAATTACGTAAATTAAAAAATTCAATAAACCGTTTCAATCCAAAAGAAAAAAAACTAAATGTGTCATTTCCAATAAATTGCGAAATGCCACATTTATCACCATATATTGGAAATTCCTGAAGTCGTAAGAAAACAATAGTTTTAATTAAATTTTTTTTTGATAAATACTTGTAATAATTAAACCACTTAATACCAAAACTTTGAAATGAAGGCAGGATGGTAAATTTTTTAATTATTTTGTTTTCTATCATATTTTTTAAGATAAAAAATTTCTAATCACCAAAATATAATAACGCAATAAAAAATGGCGTTTTATATTCTGGTGATTAAAACATATTATGTTTTGTTCAAACACTAGAATAACCCGATATACATTGGATAATTTTAAGAATTTTAAATTACATTTTACATAATCAAATTTAAAAAATTGTTCATTGTTTAAAATTTTTAATAAATTACCCACAGTAACATTACAAATTTTCAAACTATTGAAATTATTTATACGATATAAATGAAGACCTTTCATTAATAAAAAAAAAATCAATTCTTATCTGTTTAAAATAGACCCAATAGGATTCGAACCTATATCTCAACCGTTATGAGCGGTTTGTTTTAACCATTAAACTATGGGAATTTGGTAAAAGCCACCCCTACGGGATTTCAACCCGTGTTTTTACCTTGAAAGGGTAATGTCCTAAGCAACTAGACGAAAGGGAACGTAGCTCAATTGGTAGAGCATTAGATTGTGGCTCTAAAGGTTACAGGTTCGAGTCCTGTCGTTCACCTTATAACCGAAAAATATCAGAGTGACAGGACTCGAACCTGTAACCTTCTGTTCCCAAAACAGATATGCTACCAGTTGCACCACACTCAGAATTATTTACGTTGTCTTTTTTTAAAACGACAACCATTATGTGCTATTAAATTGTTGTCTATAACATTACAAACAATAACATCTGATTTTATTAACACATTAATGAAATTTTCTTTAACCCAAAATGGAATTATACCTTTAAACACAATATCTAAACCCACAAAACCCATATCATATAATCTAAAAATCATTCCATACATAAAACCCTCTAATATTTTATTTCTTGTTTCAAAATTAAATTCAAAACCCATAAAACCTGTACTCCAACAAAAAATCACCCCTTCTAAATAGGAAAAAAGTGTAAAAAAAATATTTCTTCGTGTGAATTTAATCGAAATACGACAACGCGCTGATAAAGGAATAAAACCTTTACCTTGTAATATTTTATATTTACGTTTAAAAAAATTTAATCGAACTTTATTCAAAACCAATTTTTTTTTTTCCGTTTTAATCAAATTTTGTTTTTTTTTTCTTTTTTTATTCAATTTTTTTATTTTTGATCGCCACTCTACTTGAAAAACTGAATAAACTCTATTAAAAACAAAAAATTTTGTTTTTTTTTTTAATATTTGTTTACTAAATAAAACATTTTGATGTTTATCGTTATACGTTTTTTTTAAAAACCAATTATCATACCTTACAATTCGTTGATCAAAATTGCTATATTGTAAATGCCACCATTTGACTAATTTAAATGATTTTTGTCGCAACTGTTTCATTAAAAAACTTTTTTTTTTTAATTTTTATTTTTATTTTTAAATTTGAATCTAAAAAAACGTTTTTGAGTACGCGCATTTGTATGAGTACGTTGACCGCGCACTGGTAGATTATATCTATGACGAATGGATTTGTAAATTGGTAAATTGTTTAATAAAGCTAAATTCTTTTTCTCCATTAAACGTTTACTCGAATTAACATTAAATGTTGATAAAATAAATAAACGAAGTTGAACTTTTATTTTTGACGATAATCTCACCATTTTAAAATTTAACGGGATCCCAAATTGACTAAAAATAAATTTTATTTTTGTTTGGCCTAAACCATAGTATTTATATTTTAAACAATAATCAATTGTTAGTTTTTTGCTTTTAACTTTTTTATTCACGTTTACCTTTTTTTAAAAAAATTTTTTCGTTTTTATATAAAACACCTTTTAATTTATAAGGCCCTACCTTAATAATTTTTCTTAACCATGTGCTAAAAATGTAAACGAGAAACAACTGTACGCTTTTTATAAAAATAAGTCCTTTAAAGCATTTTATAGATAGAAATGATGGAATATAAAATTCACAAATGTGACTATACCCAACATCTACTAAAAAACTACTGTTTAAACAACCTGCCCGAATACCAAAACCATAATTAATTAAACATCTAAAAATACCATTTCTACTGGTCTTAATCATTTTATTTAAAAGAGAAACAAAAAGTAATTTATGATCTTTTTTTATAAATAACTTTGAATTAATGGACAAAATTTTCGATTTATCAAAAAAATAATTTAAACATCCAGAAGGCCCAGATATATTAATAAATCCACGATGAATTTTAATAAAAATATTAATATATGTCCTCTTACTAAATTTTATAATTCTTTTTTTAATTAACATAATGATTAAATTATTTAAAAAAAATTGCAAATAAAAATTCACCCCCGCAGTTTAAATCTGAAACCATGTGACTAAGAAACAACCCCTTAGTCGTCGAAATAACTCCTAACTGTTTTAAGCGTTTATCGTCGATTTTTACAAAAACACGTTGGCTCGGTTTACTTATTAAAACAAAATCACCAATATACATTGAATTAACATATTTCAAAAAAATACGTATTCTATAACACGATAAAATTGAAAACCCTGAAATAAAACCCTCAATATATAAAAAAGTTAAAACAGAAAGTGAAAATTTACAAAATTTAACTTCAACCCATTTACGATGACTTCGTTGACCATTATTGATTGAACTTATTAAATCTGCTAAATAAAAATGTGACATCTCCTAAAATTACCAACTTGATTTCCGTATTCCAACTAACAAACCCCGACGCGCAAATTCTTTTAATGTAATACGTGACAGACAAAAAAAACTAAGAACACTACGGCTCCGATTTGTAACAAAACACCTATTAATTATTTGCGTGCTTACATGAAATTTAAATTGACTATCTCTTTTCGTTAAAAAATAACTTCTAAAATCAAACCTTAACGAACTTTTAAATAAAAAAAGAAAAACAAAACGTTTAAACTCATCCTGACAAAACAAAAAACGGTTTTTTTTATCTTTTACATATAATTTTTTCATTTTAAATAGTTAATAAAATACTTCGAAATAATGTTTATATATTGAGGATTTGAAAAAAAAAAACCAACTTTCGCGTTAAATATTTTCTCTTTGAACAATGACGTAATTAACGGAAGGGATTCAAGTTCAAAAAATTCAAAAAAAAGTTGGTTTTTTTTTTTTTTTAATTAAAATTGATTTTTTTGAAAAAAACATTAATTTTACAAAAAAAATAAATTTAAAAAAAAAAGACAACTTTTTTTCCATATTGGAAAAACTAAAAGACATTCTTATTATTTTTTTTTTAAATCGATAAAATGTCGCTCTAATATTAAAAAAAAACACACAATATAGATAAAAATAAATAATTATTGCGGATGATGCATCGGCTTCAAGATCAAAATCAATGAAAAACTCAACAAAAGTTAAAAATTTTAATTCATAAAAATTTTTAACACAACTTAATAA
>MDTD01048144.1_pt1 | contig 37674 bp, 39 predicted proteins | sample 811221 | NCBI WGS metagenome assembly MDTD01 (sample SAMN05326646, study PRJNA326480) | marine metagenome | isolation source: seawater | place: Pacific Ocean: South West | collected 2011
ATCAGGTGTAAGAATTAATCAAAAATTTCTAGAGGATCTAAAGTTTGATAAACAATGGTGGTTGGCCGGGGGCATATCTATTGATTGGGCAAAAAAGATAATAAATGATATCAGGCCAAATGGAATTGATATTTCAAGTAGTATTGAAATTTCACCTGGAATCAAAGATATTGAAAAGACAAAGGCACTTCTCAAAGAAATTAATAAATAATTTAAATACGGAAAATCTATTTTTAAGGATTCTGATTCAACCTTTTAATAACAAGCCATAGCATTAGGTTGTTGCTTCACTAGTTCGAAAAATTCTTGCTTAAGACTTGCATCATGCCTAAAGTCACCTCTTACTATTGAATTAATCATACTTGTATTAGGTTCTTTAACACCCCTCCAACACATACAATAATGTTTAGCTTTTACTAAAATTGCTAGACCTTTTGGTTCGCACTGTCGTTCAATTTCATCCGCTAAAATCATAACAGCTTCTTCTTGAATATGAGGTCTAGAGAAAACCCAGTCTGCAACCCTAGCAAACTTAGAAATCCCTATAACTTTTTCTCCGGGCTTAATCCCTATCCAACAATCGCCAATAATTGGAACCATATGATGAGAACAAGCAGAACGAACACTAATAGGTCCTAACGTATAAATCTCGTCTAGATTCTTGGCATTTGGAAAGTCTTTTACAGTTGGGCGTTTATGATATCTACCTTTGAAAACCTCTCTCAAGTACATCTTTGCAACTCTTTCAGCAGTTTCTTGAGAGTTATGATCGTTTTCAATATCAATTATCAGCGATTTTAGAAGATCTTTAACCCTTGATGACACCTCTTTCTGAAGAATATCTAATTCTCCTGGATTAATGAAATCAGCAATATTATCATTAGCATGAAATCTTTTTTTATTTCTTTTAATCCTATCTCTAATTATTTCTGAAATAAGTTTATTTGAAATATTTTCATCTATTTCTTTTTTAATATTGTCACTAGGAGTGATAGACATAAATAGTTATTGAAATTCAGTAAATGCTATTTTTACTTTATATTTTAAAGTGGAATCTTACAAAAATTATATCACATCAGAATGTTCATTAACGGCTAAAGAAATATATAAATACTGAAAATGCTTAAAAAGCTCCAGTAGCTGGCATTAGTGTTAGATCTTCAATAAGTTGATTTTCAGTTTGTTCGGCAATAAAAAGAATAGTTTGTGATACTTTTTTTGAAGAAAGCATTGAAGCTCTATTGAAATCTGAATTTACAAATTCAGAATCCCAAAGTGGCGTATTCACAGAACCCAGAGTTATTGTGCAGGCTCTTATAGAATTTTGTCGTTCCTCCTCTCTTAAGCATTTAGTAAAGCTTGCAAGTGCTGCCTTGGAAACACAATAAGCGCTCCATTGTGGGAAAGCATTATGAGCTGCATGGCTGCTTACATTAATAATTAAACCACCTTTCTTTCTCATTAATGGAACTATTAATGAACACATTTGAAAAACACTTGTTAGATTGACCTGCATTATTTCTTGCCAAGCATCTATAGGCATACCAATTAGGTCACCATTGTAAGCAAAGCCAGCATTATTAATCAAAACTGATGGGCATCCAGAAATTTTTATAATATCGTTAACAGCAATATTAATTTCGTTTGGCTTTGACAAATTACACCTACAAATATATATCTTATTACCACTGTCCGAAAGTTCTTTTTTTAAATCTTCTAGCATATCAATGTTCCTAGCGAGCAATATTAAATCCCATCCTGCATCTGAAAAAGAGATCGCAGTTGATCGACCTATCCCTTTTGTTGCTCCAGTAATAAGGGCTAACTTTAATTTATTCATTTATTTTGGAAATTTCTTTCTCAATTTCTTTTAAATTTGCAGATTCTATAAATTTCCCCAAAGCTCTAAATTTTCCATATCTTCTTTCTAAAAGATCATCCTCACTCAATTTTAGTAATTCTTCAAGATGTCTTTTTATTGATAATTTAAGAGTTTCTCCTGCCTGAAGTGGAGCCCAATTATTTCCTCCTGCTGGCTCTGGCAATACCTCATCAATTACTCCTAACTTTAGAAGGTCTTGCCCAGTTATTTTCAATGCAGATGCGGCCTCAGAAGCCTTAGCTGCATCCCGCCATAATATTGAGGCACAGGCCTCAGGACTAGCAACAGTATAAACACTATGCTCAAACATTAATAATTTATCGGCTACACCTATTCCCAATGCACCACCTGAACCACCTTCACCTATAACAGTTGCAATAATAGGAACTTTCAACCCAAACATTTCTCTAAGATTTCTCGCGATTGCCTCTCCCTGGCCTTGTTCTTCTGCTGTTAGACCTGCATAAGCCCCTGGAGTATCAATGAAAGTAAGAATTGGCAGCTTAAATCTATCTGCATGTTTCATTAATCTTAATGCCTTACGATATCCTCCTGGTTTTGCCATTCCAAAATTTCTAATTACATTTTCCTTTGTATCTCTACCCTTTTGATGACCTAATAAAAGAACTGATTTTTTATTTACAGTTCCTACTCCACCAATTAAAGCCATATCATCTCCACCATTTCTATCTCCATGCAACTCTATCCAATCATCACAAAACATTTGTATAAAATCTAATGTACTAGGTCTCTGAGGATGCCTAGCTACTTGAATCTTTTGAGAAGGCGAGAGCGACTTAAAAATTTCTTCTCTTCGTCTAGTAGCCAATGTCTCAAGTTGAAGTAGTTGTTGGCTTACATCTACTTCTGAATCGCGAGCTAATTCTCTAATTTGTTCTATTTGCTTCTCTAGTTCAACTAAAGGTTTTTCAAAATCTAACAAGAATCTTCTTGGCATAATAAATCAAACGGGTAAAGGTTTTACTTGTTTATCAAGTCCAATAGCTGAGAATCCATGTTTTTCAGAAGCTGCACCTATAAATTCCATTTTTTCAAGGGTAATATTATTTCTCCCCCAGCTAAAATTTGTATGACACTTTTCAAATTCTAATATCATAGCCTCAGCAAAACAAGCGAACATTTCTCTTTGAGGGTTCTCCATCTCTGCTAATTCCATCATATTCCAACCAATATCATTAAAAAATTGAACTATCCCACCTTTTAAAACATGTATGTCATTACCTTGAAACTTTTCATCAAGGTTCTTTGGATAGCCTCCATCAATCATTAAACAAGGTTTTCTTAATTTGGAGATATCAATTTCCATTGTTTTCGGCATACTCGCAACCCAAACTACGATATCTGCTAATGGTAAGGCCTCATCAAGAGTTTTAATATGACCACCTTCTAATTCTTTTTGAAGAGCGAGTAAAGGTTCCTGTTGTCTAGCAACCATGAAAAGTTCTCCAATCCCAGTTTTTTGTGTAAGCCATCGGCATACAGCACTACCAATATCACCTGTAGCACCAACTACTGCAACACTTGCCTTATTTAAATCAATACCAATCTTAGAAGCATTTATTTCTAATTGTCTACAAATCACCCAAGCAGTATGTGTATTACCAGTGGTAAACCTTTCCCACTGTAGTGAAGTATTTCTTATCTGTTTATGCTGGAGAAGATTAAAATTTTCAAAAATAATTGAGGTGAAACCTCCCAAAGCTGTTATGTTAATACCTTTCTTTTGAGCAAGTTCCATTGCATTAAGAACCTTTCTTCGTGCTGTTTTAAACCTTGAAAGCATTTCTGGTACAAAACATGAATCTATATATGAGCCTTCAATAGTTATTCCAACAGCGCTCTTAACCTCAACATTCTCTACTAATTGAGGCGGAGCAGTGCACCATACATCTAAATCACCATCTGCAATGTGATCAAAGCCTAGTAGGGAAGCTTTCCTTTTTGCATCTTCAAAACTTGTTGAATGACCGATTAGCCCAAACATTGAGACTTTTATTAAAAATACAACTTACAGGTAAAAACAATAGCATAAAGCTATTTCTATAGTGAATAAGTAATATAAATAAAATTATTAAACTATTGCAGCCATAGCCATTCTTGCAATTTCTCTATTATCTAAGCCCATTTCCATTAATGCATCTTGATAGGCAATCATAAATTCTTCCATCAACTCTTCTTTATCCATAGATAAAATAGCTGCATCATCTGCAACTTGATCAAGCATTTTTTTAATTAAAGGTAGATTAGCTTTATTTGCTGCAATTAATTCATTTTTACAAGTGTGAAGATTATCTTTTAGCCATTTTTCTCCATAATTTAGATGTAAATATTCATCATTTACAACTCCCTGAGTAATTTTTTTTGCAAAAGGATCAGCCACTCTAATATAGACATGGTAAGCAGATATAGCAAAAGCTTCAATTAATATAGCCTGGATTAACAAACAAGTTGTGAGGTTTTCATTTTCTAAAGCAGCTTGAAAATTACCATGTAGTTTTGAGAAAAACTCCTTTGCAAAAACCATATCAGCTTCTACACTCAAGTTCTTTCCACATGCGATAAAACCTCTTTTGTGTTTTAATTCCATTTTTGCAAGTTTTGTGAGCTCTTCAGAATCCTTAGGTAGTAAGCTAGCTATTGAAATGTAATTGTCATAAGCCTCTTGCTCTCCTTCAATGACAATTGCATTTATCCTGCTATAGGCGTCTTTGTAGGCATCTGTAGTGAAGTCAGGTAAATTAACTGAATTTTCATCAGAAGAGACTTCTAATTTTGAGTTTTTATTAGATTCAAGAGTTTGCATGTCAGTAAAGCTTTAGTTCATTATGCAATGAGTTTACACAATTATAATGAAAATATATATATATCATGAAAATAGTTTCAATTGTTAAACCACTTCTTGAAACGCACAATAGTTAAATAACTGAAAACTAAGGAATAAGCCAATCAGAAGACATTAAAGAAAGCAACATATTATACCAATGGTCGACTAATAATTTTTTAATTTCGTTACCCAATTGAACATTTGAACCCCTACTGTCTCCAATCACTCCGGATTTACTTATGTCCTTTGTAAACCATGCAGTAGGTGCATTTCCTTCAAGACTCCACCCATTAGGAATTTTATTTGAAATTCCTTCACAGGGTCTCTCGTCTCCAACAAAATTTTCATTTATCGACATCATTAGACTTGTTTCTGCTAATGAGGCATGTAATCCATTCTCAATTTCGCTTTTAGATAATAAATCACTCAAACCATCCACTCCGCTCCACAAGAAACAAGGGAAAACAGATAGTTTAGGAGCAAGAGTTCTTAATTCTCTTGCAGCTGTATTTAGAAGTGATATTTGACCTCCATGGGCATTTAATAAAATTAATCTTTTAAAACCTATATCAGATAACTGTTTTCCTATCTCTGAAATCATCAATGTAATTACTTGAGAGGAAAGAGATAGAGTTCCTGAAAATCCTAAATGTTCTGGAGAGAATCCAATATATTGAGTAGGAATTCTTTTTAAGGGTGTTTCATCAGGCATTAACGTCAAGACTTCATTAATAATTTCATCTACAAAAAAACTATCCGTTGCTAAAGGCAAATGAGGTCCATGCTGTTCAACTGCACCAAAAGGCCAAATAATAGTAGATTTTTGATTAGCAGCAATATTTTTGACTTCTGGCCAAGTTAAATATTCATACTCTTTAGGTATTGATTTTAAGTTCATTATTCAGATTGTGAGAATTTACCTCTAGAATGTGTAAAAATTTAATTAGTTTTATTTTACCTATGAAGGGAGTAAGTGATAATAGTCCTCAAAAAAAGATGGGCAACAATAGGGAGCTCAAAAAGCCACTACAAGTTCTTCAACTTAATAAAAAAGATACTGTTAGTAATAATATTGAGACTAATAACAATAATAATGAGCATATAGAAAATAACCAGAAAGTCATTGAACCAAAAGGGAAAGAAACATTAACCGTTAAAATCCCTAAGAAAAATAGTTCGGTACATTTCGAATCTAGTGACGCAAAAATTAACCCTATTAACCCTATTAACGATCAAGATATTCAACTTGAAAAGCCAACAAATATATTCAAAGAAAAGAGAGAGCTACAGATAGAAAGAACAGTTGATGATTTTGATTTTGATGAAAATGAGTTTCTTGAGGCTTTAAACCATAATGAACCCATAGGACTTGAGGGAGAAACTATCAAAGGAAAGATTATTGCTATTGAAAGTGATGGTCTATATGTAGATATAGGTGGGAAAGCACCAGGATTTATGCCTAAAAAGGAATCAGGAATAGGTGTAATAACAAATTTCAAGGAAAAATTTCCTATAGGCGATGAAATTGAAGTTCTCGTTATTAAAGAACAAAATGCTGATGGCATGGTAACAGTGAGTGCAAGAGCTCTTATTTTGAGAAAGAGTTGGGAAAAAGTAAATAAAATTGCACAAAGTGGAGAGTTAGTAGATGTTTTAATAAATGGTTCTAATAGAGGTGGACTAACATGTGACGTAGAAGGATTAAGAGGTTTTATTCCTAGATCTCAATTAGAAAATGGTACGGATTATCAGTCTTTGCTAAATAAAATTATTAAAATCGCATTCCTTGAAGTAAATCCAGAAACGAAAAAGTTAGTTTTATCTGAAAAAAAAGCCTCTTTAATATTAAAATTCACAAAACTTAAATTAGGTCAATTAATTGAAGGTGAGGTTTTGGCAATTAAACCATATGGATTCTTTATAGATTTAGGAGGAGCAAGTGGTCTTCTCCACCAATCATCTGTGACAAGTGGAAGTATTAGAAATTTAAGAGAAATTTTCACTGAGGGGGAAATTATAAAGGCATTAGTGACAGAAATTGATCTAGATAAAGGTAGGATAGGACTAAATACTGCATTACTTGAAAACTCACCTGGAGAGATACTTATTGAAAAAAGCAAGATAATGAACGAAGCCACTTTAAGGGCAGCAAAGACACAAGCTCTTTTTGATAAGAATAATAATTAAGATGGTGACTTCAAAGACTAATAAATCAAATTTAGAGCTAAAAATCGCCGATTGGGAATTAGATTTTTACTCAAGACCCATTATTGAAGAGAATGGTAAAAAAAGATGGGAATTAATAATTGCTTCAACAAAAAATTTTAATAATCAAGAAACTTTTTTTTGGAAAAAAGAATGCCCTGCCACCGAAGTTAACTCTATTTGGCTTACAAATTCTCTGAAAGAAGCATTGATAGAAGCTGAGTCAGAAGGTTGGAGCAAGCCTGAAAAGGTACGATTTTGGAGGACTTCAATGAAATCAATTATAAAAAAATCATTAGAAAATATTGAAATTGATGGCCTTGTTAGTAGAAGAACGTATTCATTATTTGAAAAAATGCAATTTCTTGAAAATAATGTTTACCCAAAAGAGAAAGGTTATGTTAATGGGGTATTAGCACCTACGTATACTTCTCAAATAGCTAATGATCCAAAACCACTCCCTGAGCCAGTAAGGGGAGATTCTCTCGCAATTTCTGAAATATCTATTGGAGAATTAAAGACTGCCCAGATTTGGCCAATTGAATTTGGAGATATTTTTCCTATTGAAAATCATGTAAAAGATCAAAATCTAATTCCAGGATTAAGACTTTTTAGTGAAAATAGATCTATTGCATTAGCTGCATGGTTTAGTAGTCTTGAGCCTATTAAACTACTTATTGACGACAATAGACTTATTCTTGAAGCCTTGGAAGATGATAGATGGCTAGTTACTGATTTGCCAAAGAATGATGCTTTAGAATTAAATAATAAATTTATTTCATCAAAAAAATATTCAAATGGTTATCAATTCATTTCAATCCAATCAAATCCCTATGTAGAAAAGTTTACTGGTTTTTGGATTCTAAAAGATGTTGAACTAGTTTTTTAATTATCAAAAATGTCTTATAGACAGAGTGAATTTAACAAAAAGTTTATCAGATCAAAAAATATATTGATTAAATACTATACATCTCCACTTTTGGATAACTACGAGATCCCTCATGCTTACTTTACCAAGACAGAGTCTGAAGTAGATTTAAGTCTACTTAAAAGTAATTTCTGTAGTGATAATTTAAATTATCACATTAAACAAATACATAGTAATTACATTGTATTTGCATCTACCTTGTACATGAAAAATATTACTGAAGCGGATGGAATTATAAGCGATAAATCTAATCAAAATTTATGGATTTATACAGGAGACTGTATGCCAGTGTTTTTTGCTGATATTACATCAAAAAGGGTAGCAGCAATTCATTGCGGCAGAAAAGGTCTTGAAAAAAAAATTTTAAATAAATTGATTCAAACTTTTAAAAATTTAGGTTGTAAAAGCAAAGAATTATTAGTATCTATTGGTCCATCTATATCAAAAGTTCACTATAAATTAGATAAAAAGACTACAATAAATTTTTATGAAAATCTTTATCTAACTGATAATTTTACTGACAAGAGTTCTTACCAAATTTCTATCCCATTTCAAGAGTTAGAGGATGACAAAATTTTTAAAGTAGATCTAAAAAAACATGCTTATTTCCAATTAATTAATCAGAATATTCCATCTTCAAACATAGATATTTCAAACAAGTGCACATTTATTTCAAAAAATGAATTTCATTCTTATCGAAGGTCTAAAACTAATTCAAGGCAATGGAATTTTATCTCAACATTCAATAATTAATTTTTGCAATTATTAGTTGATAAATTATTAGATAACAATAATTCACTCATATCCTCTTCATCATTCATCTTGAAAACCCTTGCCTGAAGAATATCGTCTTTCAAACCGTATGGTTTTATTCGTACCTTTGTGCCTCTTGGGAAATTTATCTTCAAAAGTTTAATAGCATTTAACTCATTTTCTTTTTCAACATTTGCACAAAGTAAATTAATAGATATATTTCTATTTTGATCACCTATTAGTATGTTAGTCGAATCAATGATTTGCAATATTTCAGCTGAGTTACTACCTTTAGGCGTAAGTATCAACAAAAAAATTATAAATATGAAAGTTATAGTTTTAGCCACATTTCTAATGTAAATTAAGACCAATATTGATATGCATTAAATTCAGAATTTAAATTATCATAAAGAGATATTGTCATTAACAACATAACCAACCATTTGAGCATTACTTTTTCCAGGGGGAACCATTGGATAACAATTTTCGCCTCTTTTAACTCTAATATTTATTAGTGTTGGCCCATCATATTCCAATGCAGATTTAAATTCGTTATTTAATTCTTCTCTTTCTGTAATAAGTATCCCTTTTACACCAAAAGATTCTGCCAGTTTTATAAAATCAGGTTCTCCATTACTCATGTCAGAAGATGAATATCTTTCATCATAAAAACTTTCCTGCCATTGCCGCACCATTCCTTGCCATCTATTGTTGACTATAACAATCTTGACCTTTAATCCATATTGAGAGAGCGTGCCTAATTCTTGAATATTCATAAGTATGCTTGCATCACCTGCAATACAAATTACTTCAGAATTGGGGAATGCAGCCTTTACCCCCATTGCAGCCGGCAACCCAAAACCCATAGTTCCTAATCCAGCACTACTTATCCATTTTCTTGGTGAATTCCTAAGATATTGAGCGGCCCACATCTGATGTTGGCCTACATCAGTTGTTATAAAAGCGTCTGGAGCATATTCTCTTACTTTTAATAATACTTCTTGGGGATAAATCTCACCTTTATCGGGAGGAATAAATAAAGGATGCTTATTTTTCCATAAGTCTATTTTTTCTAACCATTCTTTTGTTTTAATTTCTAAAGGATTTAGAGAGAGATGGCTATTTATTTTATTTAATGCTTCTGAAACATCGCCTACTATACCTACATTTACTCTTCTATTTTTATTAACTTCTGCAGGATCAATATCAATATGTATCACCTTTGCAAAGGGAGCGAAAGTATCTAATTTTCCAGTTACCCTATCATCAAATCTAGCACCGACAGCAATTAATAAATCACACTCAGTAACAGCAAAATTTGCATACGCTGTCCCATGCATTCCTAGCATTCCAACTGAAAGTTTATTTCTCTCATCAAATATACCTTTCCCCATAAGTGTCGTTGTAACTGGTATTTGATTATTATTTGATAAAATATTTAATTCTTTATGAGCTCCTGAAGCAATTGCTCCACCTCCAACATAAAGAAGTGGTTTTTTTGAATCTCTAATTAATTGAATTGCTTTATTAACTTCTTCATCATTTATTTCTTCATTTCCTTTAAATCCTTTAGGAATTATTGCTCCTGGCAACACTCTTTCATAATTAAAGTACTCTTGCCCAACATCTTTAGGTATGTCAATTAATACTGGGCCAGGACGTCCAGATGATGCAATAAAAAATGCTTGAGAGACCACTTTCGCGATATCTGAGGGATTTCTGATTACCCATGAATGTTTAACAATAGGAAGTGTTATACCAAAAATATCAGTCTCTTGAAAAGCATCTGTGCCTATTGCAGGTCTTGGTACTTGACCAGTTATTACAACTAGTGGAACTGAATCCATTTGCGCTGTAGCAATTCCTGTTACTAAATTTGTTGCACCTGGACCAGATGTACCAAAACAAACTCCTACTTCCCCAGTCGCTCTAGAATACCCATCTGCAGCATGAGAACCACCTTGTTCATGTCTTACCATGAAATGTTTCACCCATCCCTCTCTCTCTGCTTTATGAACTGCATCATATATTGGGAGAATTGCTCCACCTGGATAACCAAAAATTACTTTTACTCCATGAACCCTTAAAGAATCCATAAGAGCTTCAGCACCGTTTATCCAATTCTTATTTTTATCATCCGAATCGTCTGTTGATAAAGAGGTGGAAGTAAGTGTCACTTAGAATGGGTTAATCTACTTAAATAGTAAACTTTATTATAAATTTTTGCTCAATTTATAAATTTTTCAAAAAAAATTCAAAAATATTAAATTTTTATTTACAGTAATCCTAATTTATGTAAAAGTCCTTCTCCAGAGAATAATTCTACAAGAAGGATTAAGAAAACTATCATCGCTACCCTACCGTTCCAAACTTCAGAGCTATTATTCCAACCCCATTGCCACTTTTCTTGAGGATATAATTTAATTTTTGCTGGAAGCTGAGAAGCTTGATCTAAGTCAATAATAGGTTCTCGCATGCTAGTGATAACTAAGTCACTCAACCCCTCTATAAAAGTTGGATAAGTATTTAATGCTTTAACTCTTCTGAAATTCTCAATTCCTGATTTCAAAGCAATTTCTTTATATTCAATATCTATTTCTTGTAATGTTTCAATATGTTCCCCAACAAAACTTATAGGAACAACAACTAAATCTTTAATTTTTTTTTGCCCTAGTTCTTGAAGAACATCTTCTGTGTAAGGTTTTAGCCATTCTTCAGGGCCAACTCTGCTTTGATAGGAGAGTGTGTGGGGATTTATGAAATTTAAATTCTTTTCAAGTTCCTTAATAATCAAAAAAGTACAATCTTCAATTTGTTTCTTATATGGATCTCCTGCTTCATCTACATAACTTTTAGGTACTCCATGCGCTGTGAAAAACACATGAGCATCTCGAGGTGAATTACAAAGCATTATTTGCTCAATAATTAATTCAACCATAGATTTAATATATCCTGGTTGATCAAACCAACTTCTAATACATCTAATGGGTATTTTATTAAATTCAGAATCATTATCGCTAAGTTTTTTCAATTCTCTGAAACTAGATCCACTTGTACTTATAGAAAAATGTGGATATAGAGGTAAAACTATTACTTGATTAATACCATCAGCCTTTATATCAGCGATTGCAGACTCAGTAAAAGGATGCCAATATCTCATTGCAATATAAGTTGTCGCATTCAATCCTTTTTCTCTTAATTTACTCTGGAGTTCTCTGGCTTGTTGCTCAGTAATCCTTCTTAATGGTGACCCACCACCAATTGACAAATAAGCTTGTTGAGATTTAGTACTTCTTAGTGTACTGATTAACCAAGCCAAAGGTTTTTGGAAAAATGGGATAGGTAGCCTAATAATCTCTGGATCTGAAAATAAATTATATAAAAAGGGTCCAACATCTTTTATACGCTCAGGGCCTCCTAAATTCATAAGTAGGACACCAATCTTTTCCATTTATAATCAGTGAAGATTGAAAATTGACGTTTTAAGCGTCATTATTAAAACAATTATATAAGTAAATGAATATAATTCACGAAATTAATCTTATCAATAAGAATTTTACGGCAAAGGGAAGTAAATTAAAAATTGAAAAAAGAGGAGAAAAGCTTAATATTAGAGGGACGCTTCCATGTAAGGATGATCAAAATATTTCAAAAATTCAACGTATTTCATTGGGTGTGAATGCTAATTTGATAGGCCTGAAAGAGGCTCAAAAGAAATTAGAACTCATTAATTTACAATTAGAGTTAAATCAATTTAATTGGAAAAACTGGTTAGTAAACGATAAAGATGAAGGTAAAAATAATAAACTAGACTTTTATAAACAAATAAATGAATTTGAAGAGTTTTTTTTTCGTGAAGCAAAAAACGACTTCTTAACAAGCAGTAGGACAACTACTTGGAATAGTTCTTATAAACCATACATGAAAAGAATAATAAAAATATACGATTCCAACAGAAATAAAGAATTGAATGACATATTTATTAAGACTTTAAAAAGCTATAAAGAGTCAAGCAGGAGTAGAAAGCAATGCGGCACGTCATTAAAAGTTTTTGCTGATTTTATAAAATATAGGCTCCCTGAAGAATGGAAACTATTAGCGAAAGGATATGGATTAAAAAAAGCGAGTTTTAGAAATTTGCCAAACGATAATCTAATAAAAAAGCTTTGGGAAAAAATTCCTAATAAATCATGGCAATATGTATTTGCTCTAATGGCTACTTACGGGCTTAGAAATCATGAGGTATTCTTTTGTGATTTGGAATCCTTAGGGAATGGAGGCGACAGGATAATAAGAATATTAAATACAACAAAAACTGGTGAACATCAAGTATGGCCATTTCATCCTGATTGGGTAGACTTATTTGAGCTTAGAAAACTAGGCGAAGATCCAACACTACTGCCCAATATAAATAGAGATCTAAAAAATACTACTTTGCAAAATATTGGAAAAAGAATAACAGATCAATTTAGACGTTATAAATTAGATATCAAACCATATGATCTTCGTCATGCTTGGGCAGTAAGAACAATCTTTTATGATCTTCCTGACACTGTTGCTGCAAGAATGATGGGGCACTCTGTTAGTTTGCATACACAAACATATCATCACTGGATCACCAAAAGAGATCAACAAAAAGCAGTAAATGCTGCAATATCAAAATTCCAAAAAGAGAATAGTTTTAATATTTTAAAATAGACATAATTTAAAATTTATTTATGGCAAATAATATTCAATCAAACTTATCAAAAGATAAAAACTATGATGATGAGGCCTTAAAAATTGGAATTGGAGGTAAATTATCTCCCGAAACAAATGAAGGTTTATATAAAAAAAGGATGAAAAAAAGGAAAGAAATTCAATCAAAAAGATTAGAAATGAGAAAATCACAAAAGGGTCTAGTGATCGTTTTCACAGGTAATGGTAAAGGTAAAACAACTGCTTCTTTAGGTATGGCAGTAAGAACTTTAGGCCATGACCAAAAAGTTGTTATTATACAATTCATAAAAGGCGCTTGGGAAACTGGAGAGGAAAAAGCATTTAAAAAATTATTTAATAACATTACTTGGCACTCCTTAGGTGAGGGATTTACTTGGGAAACCCAAGATAGAATTAGAGATGAAGAATGTGTCATAAATGCTTGGCAAATAGCAAAAAAATATATAGAAGATAACTCTTATAAGTTAATAATTCTTGATGAAATAAATATTGCTTTTAAGTTAGGTTATCTTGAACCATTAGAAGTGGTTAGTTTCCTAAAGAAATTACATAACCAAAACAACCATATAGTTCTAACTGGAAGAGGAGCCCCTAAAACGATTTTAGAATTTGCTGATCTAGTAACAGAAATGAATCTTATAAAACATCCCTTTAGAGATCAGGGAATTAAAGCCCAAAAGTGTGTTGAATACTAAAAATATGGGATATAAACAATAAACTATAATCAAAGATTTGCACATAAATAATTTTGTTTGAAAGAGATTTAATAAAATCTTTTGTACTCATTTATAAATTTTTGAAATGTTTAAAGAAGAAAGAAATATCTTATTATTTAAAAAAAATTGCATATTACTTGCTACTGTCATACAAGAATCAATTGGGAATGACTTACAAAAGAATCCTTTTAAAACTTAGTGGCGAAGCTTTAATGGGTGAGAAACCCTATGGTATTGATCCAGCAATAGTGCAATCAATTGCTGAAGATGTTTCAAAAGTAGTTGCTAGCGAGGTTCAACTTGCGATAGTTGTTGGAGGTGGAAATATCTTTAGAGGTCTAAAAGGCTCAGCAGATGGAATGGATCGAGCTACTGCGGATTATGTTGGAATGCTTGCTACAGTTATGAATGCTATTTCATTGCAAGATGGTCTGGAAAGAGTTGGAGTTGAAACGAGAGTGCAAACCGCAATAGAAATGCAAGAGATAGCAGAACCATATATAAGAAGAAGAGCAATTAGACATTTAGAAAAAGGCAGGGTAGTAGTTTTTGGCGGAGGTTGTGGTAATCCATTTTTCACGACAGATACTACAGCAGCTCTTAGGGCAGCAGAAATAAATGCTGAGGCTGTCATGAAAGCTACAAAAGTAGATGGCGTTTATGACAAAGATCCAAATAAATATGGAGATGCGAAGAGATATGGAAAACTATCCTATCAACAAGTTCTAAGTGATGAAATAGCTGTAATGGATAGTACTGCGATTGCACTATGTAAAGACAATAATATACCAATAGTAGTTTTTGATATTTTTAAAAAAGGAAACATTTCTAAAGCTGTTGCTGGAGATTCAATAGGATCTTTAATAAGTTAAACAAACTAAATAAATTCATTATGAATGAAAAAAACATCCAAACTAATATGAATAAGAGTATTGAAGCGACTCAGAGGAACTTTAATACTATTAGAACAGGAAGAGCTAATGCCTCTTTATTGGATAGAATAAGTGTTGAATATTATGGAGCAGAGACTCCTTTGAAATCATTAGCATCAATTACAACCCAAGACTCACAAACAATTCTTATTCAACCATTTGATATTTCTTGTTTGCAGTCAATTGAAAAAGCCATTTCGATGAGTGATTTAGGAATCACTCCAAATAATGATGGAAAAATAATTAGGATTAATGTACCCCCTCTTACAGAAGAAAGAAGAAAAGAATTTTGTAAACTTGCTTCAAAGTACGCAGAGGAAGGCAAAATAGCCTTGAGAAATATAAGGCGTGATGCAATAGATAAAGAAAAAAAAGAAGAAAAAGATGGTTTGATTTCTTTAGATGAATCGAGAGATAATCAAGAAAAAATCCAGAAAATAACTAATCAATTTATTTCAGAAATCGAAAATAAGCTTTCCGATAAAGAAAAGGAAATTTTAAAAGTTTGAATTTATTTGATGTCCTCATAATAGGCGGTGGATTAGCAGGCTCAGCTACAGCATTACATCTCTCAAAGCAAGGTTATTCTGTTCTGATTCTTGAAAAAGAAAATAATATTAAATTAATTCCATGTGCAGGGGGTATGGCTGCTTCAGTTAAATCATATTTACCTCTGAATATTAATGAAGCAATAGAGACAAAAGTTGAGAATGTACATTTCACTTGGAAATCTATTGATGAAGTAATTGCAAATCTCTCCGGGGAATCGCCTTTTTATGTAGTCAAAAGGGAGACTCTTGATGCACTTCTGATTGAGAAGGCAATAATTTATGGTGCGAAAATAATTAAGCCTGTGAATATTAAAGACATAATCAATAAAAATGATATTTGGGAAATTACTTGTAATGGAAAAAATATTTTTAAATCAAAATTTCTTGTAGTAGCAGATGGATCTGAATCCTCTTGGACTTCTTTTTTTAGGCTGGGTCCGCCAAAGCCAAAATACGCTGAGACAATAGCTATTAGAATGAAAGGTAGAGGTAATATCGAAAAAAATTCAGTCAGATTTGATTTCGGATCGGTTAGGTATGGATTTGCATGGGCTTTTCCATTGAAAAATTCAGTCAATATCGGTCTAGGATCATTTATTGGCAAAGCGAATTTAGATAATATTTCCATGTACAATCAAATAATAAATAATTTCGGATTTAAAGATTCTGACTATAACCCGACATATAGAAAATTAAGAATATGGAATGGCTTTTATAAACTCCATTGCGAAAGAGTAGTTGTAATAGGTGACGCAGCATCTTTATGCGATCCTTTCCTTGCTGAGGGAATAAGACCTGCCCTAACAAGTAGTTATTACGCCGCAAAATGTATACATGAGTGCTTTACTAAAAATTCATATGATCTAAGTAAATATTCAACAATAATGAAACTCCAATGGAGTTCATCAATGTCTTGGGGGAAAAGAATTGCAGAAGTATTTTACAGATTTCCAAGAACTGGTTATAAATTAGGGGTTAAGAGAAAAACTGCTCCTAGAAGAATTGCCCAGATCCTATCAGGTGAAATGAGTTACGAAGATATTGCAAGGCGCGTAATCAAAAGACTTTTATTTCAATCCAGCAATTAATTAAGAAGATATTCAATTAAAGTTTAATTAGATTTTCATTACTGATTTCAGTAAACCTTTTTAATAATAAATTCTCTAATTCTTCAATAGCTTTACTAAAATTAGTTATGCCCTCACTGAGTTTTTCACTCGCCATATTATCCTCGAGCATATTTAACCTGAAATCACTTTCATTATAATTAAAATTAGGCGAACTATTTGAACATTGGTTTTCATCCAATTTCCTAATTAATAAGCCTTTACTATTATTTAATTCATCTAGAAATTTGGGCGAAATTGTAAGTAAATCACATCCAGCTAATTCTTTAATTTCATCAATATTCCTGAAACTAGCACCCATAACTTCAGTCCTAAATCCTTTTTCTTTAAAGTAATTAAATATTTTAGTAACAGAGATGACCCCTGGATCCTCGTTCCCTGGGAATGAATCTTTCCCAGTTTGAGCCTTATGCCAATCCAAAATACGTCCAACAAATGGTGAAATTAATGTTACGTTTGCTTTAGCGCAAGCCACAGCTTGGCAAAAGTTGAAGAGAAGTGTCAAATTACATCTAATTCCCTCTTTCTCTAATATTTCTGCAGCTTTAATTCCCTCCCATGTTGATGCTATTTTGATGAGAATTCTATTTTTATCTATCCCATACTCTTGGTAAAGCTTTATTATTTTCCTTGCTTTTTCAACAGTTGCTTTAGTATCAAAGCTCAATCTTGCATCAACCTCAGTTGATACTCTTCCCGAAATAATATTAAGTATCTCTTTGCCAAACAAAACAGAAACTTGATCTATAGCTTCTTTTATAAAACCAGACTCAGAAGTAGCCTCAGGAAACAATTCTCTAGCATTTTCAAGAGCTTTATCTATTAACTTTACGTAACTAGTATTCTTAGCGGCGGCTAATATCAATGATGGGTTTGTTGTAGCATCTCTAGGCTTGAATTTCTTGATTGAATCAATATCTCCTGTATCTGCGACAACTATAGTCATTAAAGACAATTGTTCTAAAATTGTTTTCATTAAAAATTCCTATTTTTTTTAACTTAGCTCCATATCATATGTAAATCATCCTAATAATTAGATTTTTTACTAAAAAATCAATTAATTTTATGGTTTTTTAACAATCATCTTATTAAGTGAGGGTGGAATTTTTTTTAGAACAATCAAACTTTCAATAATATCTTTTACAACAGGAACAGCAACTGTTGAACCATATGAATATGCTCTGGAAGGTTCATCAATTACCGTTAGAACAAGATATTTTGGTTTATCTACAGGAAATACAGCAACAAAACTACAGACCTTCTTATTAGTGTAAATTCCGTTAAATGCTTTTTGAGAAGTGCCAGTTTTTCCTCCAATTCTATAACCATCAATTTTTGCACCTACTCCACTACCCTTATTAACAACTGTCTCCATCCATTCCAAAACAGTTTTTGTTGCATCAGAGGCGAACAACTTATTTTTAGAAACTGTAGTATTTTTTTCTTGGAAATCAAATGTCACATGGGGACTAACTTTGTAACCTCCGTTAGCAAGTAATGCATGAAGTTGAGCTAATTTAATAGGTGAAATAGAAAAACCTTGCCCAAAGGAAGTAACTGCCTGTTCAATAGGTTGATTCATAAATATTTCTTTCTCTTTCAAATAACCAGGAGTTGACTCATAAATATCAGTTTTAATTTTTTCACTTATTCCTATTTTATTTAACCAATCCCAATAAATTGAAGGATCTAAATTTTTCATTATTTTTACCATCCCAATATTGCTTGAGACCTGAAGAACTTTTGGATAATTAATATATCCATTACCCTTTTTATCCCAATTAGTTAAATTCCATCCACCAACATTAAAATTGCCATCGTCTTGAACAAATCCATCCTTTTCTATTACTTTTTCTTCTAAAGCTAGAGCAAGATTAATTGGTTTAAAAGTTGATCCGGGCTCAAATAAATCTTGCAAATACCAAACTCTAAATAAATTTTGATTATATTTCCAGAACTTGTTTGGATCGTAAGAGGGAACTGATACTAAAGACAAAATTTCGCCATTATTTACATCCATTACAATTGAGAAACCTTTTTTTGCTCCCCAATCTCGTACTTGTTTTGCCAAAATATCAAAAGATATTTTTTGAAGACGAGAATCAAGAGTAAGTACTATTTTCTTATCATCATAAATAAAATCATCTGGTCCTGAATTATCAGGTAGAGGAGTGCCATCTGCTCCTTTCTTCAGTAAATTACTTTTATTAAAAACTTTTATTTTATTATTCAAATGAAGTTCTAATCCTGAGGCTGGCTTATTTTCAAAATTTACAAATCCAACAATATTCGAAAAGAGATTACCTTGAGGATAAAATCTTTTTGAATAAATCTCTAAATCCAAACCACTTATTTGTAAGTTTTTAATATTTCTTGCTTCTTCTTGATTTAAGGCATCAAATAATTCAATCCCTTGTTTTTTATCAATAAATTTTGATAGAAGCTCATCCTCTGTAACATTTAAAATTGCTGATAGTTTTTTAGTAACCTCTTCAATAGTTCTTATTTGGCTTGAAGAATCTCCAGGAAAATTAAAGTATTTTGGATGCGCCCATAGTCTATAAACGGGCTTATCAAAAGCTATAACCCTATCATTTCTATCTACAATTGTTCTTCTTTTTTTAATTGCGTCAGTCTTTTTAATTTGAATTGCAATAGCTTTATTTCTTAGATATTCAGAATTAAAAAATTGCAAATAAACTAATCTTCCAAGTAAGCAACTTATTACTAATAATGCCCCTATATAAATTGATTTTAATCTTCTTAAATCAAGACTTTTAATATAAATAAGTTTTTTATTCCTTCTTTTCATAAATATACTAATAACCTATCTGATATTTACTATCTTTTAAACCATTTATAAAACTTTTATAAATTGATATAAAAATAATATTTTTGGGATTTTCTATTGGATGATCAAGGTAAATTAAATCTTTAGATGTTGCATTTTTAAAATTATCTGTAAGTTCTATTTCCCTTAAATAATATTCCTCTGTATGTGAAATAAGATCAAGCAAATTATTATTAATGTTTCTAGTTTCAACTAATGTTGAATAAAAATCTGTCCATTTCCTTTGAGAATCAATTGAAATAAAAGAAAAAAGAAAAATTAAAACTAAAAAAGTATAATTAAAATAAGTAAAAAACTTATTAAAAAACTTTTTATAAAATAATCTCTTATATTTTATTTTTTTATAGTTTAGAAATTTTTTTTTAGAATATGGTGATATATCTTTATCTATAATATGAGAATGCATCTACAAAAATTATTTTAAAAAATATATAAATCAAATAAACACTATAAAAATCTAATTGCAAGTAAATTGTAATTTAAGTTCTCAATAAAAATAAATTTAGAAATGTTAGTCCATTCCATAATGAATGCATAATTATAGAGGAAGATAATCTACCAGATACTAATCTGGTAGTACCTAGCCCAACCCCTAAAATAAAAAGTGGAGGCAATTCACTAAAACTTAGATGTGCAAGTGCAAATATAAAAGAGGACAATATTATTCCTAGAATCTTTCCGAAATCTCTTGATAAGATTGGTAATAAAACGCCTCTAAATATAATCTCTTCAAAAAATGGTGCGAAAATAGTTGTAGTTATTAACAATAAAATAAATGCTAAAAAATTATTATTATTTAAAACTATTTCAAGCAAAGGGTTACTTCCAACTTGATTATCTATAAATAAATTCATTATGAGAGAAATTAATAAAACAAAAGGTATGACCATTAAGCAACCTTTAAATCCAGATAATAAAGATTTACTTATTGGATATAGATTAAATTCAAAAAAGTCCTCGTTAAAGAAAGATTGATTATTGATTATTTTTATTTGCCGATAGATTATGAATAATGGAGGTAAGGCCATAAATAAATAACCAAAAAATATCTTCAATGATTGGGATATTTCTGGAGATAAATTATTAGAAAATAATTCAACCATTGTTATAGAGAATAAAGGGGATATAACTTCTCCTAGAACTACAAACCCTCCAGATACAAGTAAGACCATATCAACTAAATTTAAATCAAGAGGCTTATATTCTTTCCATTCAATTTTCTTTAAGATTATTATTTTTATAATTGATGCTATAACCAAAATCGTACCAATCAATACAGTTATAACTGGTATAGTTTTAATAAATATTATTTTCATAAACATCATATTTGAAGTTTGTTTAGGAACAATATTTTTTTCATAAAAATCAAATTTCTTATTTAGAAGATGAAGCATAAACTTATCATTTACAAAGTCATCTAATAAGGAAGAAGAAGGAATAAAGGCATTATCAAATTTTTTTATTTTTATATTTTTAACAACGTTTTGATAAATTGGTTCGGAAAATTTATTTAATAATGTTTCATCGAATTCAGTGTCACTTGCTGTAATAAGTAATAAGATTAATTTGTTTCGATCTGATAAATCGTCAAAAGTTAATTTTGAAAGAGAATTTTTAATCTCAGCTAAGGGCTCTTTTAAAAATAAATTTTCTAAATTTTTTGGAATTGATTCCTTAGCTAATTCTGTAATTTCAATTTCTTTCTGGTTGATATCAAAAGAAACTGAAGGTCTATTTAAACTTTCTTTTAAGCCTTGCTGCCATACAAAAAAAGTTATAACTAAAGACACTATGGCTAATATTATTTTTGTATTTGAACTATTCTTAAACATAAATATTATGGTTAATGATAAAAAATTTTTTCATTATTTATAGGATTACTATACCTATTTTTATCTCGCCATGAGATGATGATTTTAGTGATTTTTAAAATAATGGTTCTACGTCTAGTATTTGTAAGACATGGATTAAGTAGTTTTAATGAAAAAGGACTAATACAAGGAAGAACTAATGAATCAAAATTAACAAAAGTAGGATATGAACAAGCTAAATCTGCAGGAGAGGTCTTAAATTCGTTAAATTTCAATGAAATTTATTCTTCACCATTATTAAGGGCTGCAGAAACTGCAAAAACGATAGAGAAATCATTAAAAAATGATTTTGAAATAAAGTATGATAAAAATTTATTAGAAGTTGATCTTGAGCAATGGACAGGTTTGACGATAACGGATATTAAAAAAAACTATAGAGATTCTTATTCTATTTGGAAAACTAACCCAGAAAAATTGTTTTTAAGAAAAAAGGATCAAACAATCTACCATCCTATTCAAGAACTTTTTTCTCAAGCTGAAAGATTTATAGATCATATTCAAAAACACCATTTGAACAATGAGAATCAAAATATTTTAATAATCGCTCATAATGCCATTTTAAGGTGTCTAATATTAAATTTAATAAATAGACCACATAAAGGTTTTAGAAAATTAAGATTAGACAATGCTTCAATTTCAATATTAAATATTTCTAATTTTAATAATTCTATAAAAACTCAAATAGAGTGCATTAATCAGACATCACATTTGAATCAAAATATTCCTCCTAAAATTGGAGATTCAAGAATTATCCTTGTAAGGCATGGAGAAACTGACTGGAATAAAGAGGGTCGATTTCAAGGCCAAATTGATATTCCATTAAATACTAAAGGCAGAGATCAAGCAAGAAAAGCTTCAGAATATTTGAAAGATTTAGATTTTAAGAAAGCATACTCAAGTTCAATGCAAAGACCATTTGAGACAGCAAAAATAATATTAGATAAAAATAAAATAAAAATACAAAAAATTAGAGAATTAATTGAGATTAGTCATGGTCTATGGGAAGGAAAATTAGAGGAGGAGATAAAAATTAAGTGGCCAAAAACGTTAGAAAGCTGGCATTCAAAGCCAGAGGATGTAACTATGCCCGAAGGTGAATCAATTAAACAAGTTTCAGAGAGATCAATTTTAGCTTGGGAGGTTATTTGCAAATCACAAAATGCTGATGATATAACCTTATTGGTCGCACATGATGCTGTAAATAAGACTCTAATCTGTAATATTCTAGGATTAAGTTTTTCAAATATTTGGATGATAAAACAGGGGAATGGAGGAATAACAGTGATAGATATTTTTAATGATCCTGAAAAAGATAATGTTATAAGTGCGCTGAATATTACAAACCACTTAGGGGAAATAATAGATATAACTGCAAGTGGGGCACTTTAATGGATAACTATATCTTTTATGAAAAAATTTTTATTTTAAAGAATTCTGAAGAAATAATTAAGGAAGATTCAGTATTAATTATTAATGGAAAAATAAATGCTTTTGGAAAAGATGCACAAAATAAAGCGTTAGAGAAAAAGATAATTTCTGCGAAATCAGGAAATAAAATTCTTGCTCCTTTACTTGTAGATATGCATTCCACATTAGAAGATCCCATTTCTGGTTTTGAAGATAATTTAATTTCTCTCAAAAAAAGAGCTAAGAAATCAGGATTTGGAACAATAGCCTTAATACCTAATGGCATAGATTGGAGAGATAAATCAGAAAAGATCCCTTTTCAAATCAATAAAAACGATGATATAAATATTTTTTTTTGGGGTGGATTTAGTATAAATGATGCAGGAAAAACGCTTTCAGATCACGAGGCTCTTTTAAAATCAGGTGTAATAGGATTATCCTCTAGTTGTTTTAATGATTTTTCAATTATTGTTAAGGGTATTTCACTTATAGAAAGTAACTTTTATCCCATATTATTAAATACCAATAAGAATTATTCAGATCAAAGAGAAATGATTTTAGAGGATATTAAAGCCCTGCAGGCAGGATTGCGTTTGGAAAATAACTTTAACTGTATATTAGATATAAAAAAAATCCTAGAAATAAAAAAATATTTCCCAACACAAAAAATAATTATTAAAAATATATCTGATATTAATTCATGTAATGAATTAGAAAAAAATAATGCGATATTTTCTACAGTTAGTTGGTGGAATTTAGTTGCAGATACGGGAAATCTTGAATTTAATGATATAGGTTGGAAAGCAGATCCTCCTATTGGAAATTCTTACAGTAGGGAATATCTAATAAATGCATTGGAAAATGATTTAATACAAGCAATTGCGGTAAATTCTCTACCTTTGAATGACCAAGAAACTTTTAAACCAACTAATGAACGCAGATTAGGGATTAGTTCCTATGAGTTAGTATTACCTTTACTATGGGAAGAATTAATTTCAAAAAGGAAATGGAGTATCTCCAAATTATGGCGACATCTAAGCTTCCTTCCCTCAAATTTATTAAATCTACCTGAAGAGAAGTTACAGTTAGGAAGTAAGAGGTGGATTATATTTGACCCGGATAAGTCTTGGATAAATTCACAAACTAATTTAGGTTACGACTCGCCTTCAAATATACCTAAAAAGAACAAATCAATAAAAGGTAAAATTATTTCTTATGGTTTGGAATTTTAAATAACCCAAATGTTTTCAAAGGCCAGAATCTAAAGAAGGCTTTTCCAATTATTTGATCTCTGTGAAGAAATTTGCTACCAGGCCAATAACGACCATCCCAACTATTAGATCTATTATCACCTAATACAAAAAAATGATTCTCTGGTACTTTTAAATTCTCAAATTTCCCACATTCCTGAAATAAATTACTTCTTTTACATCTATTAAAAACATATGGTTCAATAAGCTTATTATTATTTATAAAAACATCTCCATATTTATTTACACTTACAACTTCACCAGGTAGTGCTACAACTCTCTTAATATAAGCGTCGCACGCCCTATCTCTTAGTCCAGGAATTATAGAAACTGGTGGAATCCCCATAAAGAAGCAATAGGTTTTTGAGGGTAATGGTTTTGATCGTAATTTAATTAATTCTTTATCAAATGAGAATGGCGAATTAAAAACAATAATTTCACCTCTTCGGGGTATTCTTCTTTTTAAAGAACGTTTTTCAATAAATAATCTGTCATTTATTTGGAGCTCAGGCAACATAGAACCAGAAGGTATAAATCTGGGTTCTGCTATAAAAGTCCTACAAGAAGATACAAGAAACGTAATAACTAATAAAGTTATCCAATCATTTGAAAAATCCTTTATTAAGAAATTTATAATTTTTTTAAATAGCAAAATAATATTATGTTTATAGAAAATTTTATAACATTAATTATTGAAATAATATAAAAATTACTTTTTAATCTATTTCAAAAGACTTTTTAAAAATATATATTGTTTTAATAAATACTAAATAACTTTTAAAAAATAGACTTGCATAATTTCATCGTAAATTAAATATTATTTAGTTAAAGATCTTGTTTTTTTTAATACCTTATAAATCTTTCGTTTGCCTGGGATACATTTTTGAATGAGTTCTTCTACAACATCAAAATCTCTCCAACCATCAATTTGAACATTTCTCCCCTCAAGTCCTTTACTTGTTCTAAAGAATTCTGCAACATCCTCTAATTGATTAGAAGCAATTTGTTTTATACTTACAATATTATTTTGTCTTTGATTAGCAATTGGTACACATAATAGTTTTCCATCATATTCTCCGCAATCAAACATATCCAAAACGCCAATTGGTCTCGCCTTAATTAGACATCCAGCGAAAGTTGGTTCATCCATAATTATCATTGCATCTAGGGGGGCTCCATCATCAGCCAATGTATTTGGAATAAAACCATAGTCAAAGGGATACCTAACAGATGAATGTAAAACTCTGTCTAAAGCCATTATTCCAGCTTTAGAACAATATTCATATTTATTTCTACTTCCAGCAGGAATTTCAACTATTAAATTTACCACTCCTTTTTTTGGTGATGGAGGGATTGCACTAATATCCATCTTTCTTAAGTATTAAGTTAGTTTTTACCCCGTTCTTATGAACGGTGGGCCTTTCAAGCAACACACTAATAGCGGGGAGAATAAAAGTCAGTAATGCAATGAGAATTCCAATTACTGTAAATGATATTTCCTTAATACTTAAAGGATCATCATCATCGATACCCAGTTCTTTAGTTTTTGAAAGAACTGGAGAATCCTCGGTAGCATTGTTTTTTACAAACTGCTTTGGACTTCTCTCCATTAGGAGTTCATTATGCTTGTAGAATGTTAAGAAATTCTTAACAATATTATCCTACAATCAAAAAGCACATAAATCAAAATTTCTTATTTTTAAAAATATTTAACTAACATTATTATCCTTATCGAGCAAAGATTTTATCACTTTTAATTCCTCAAGAATCTGAGATAGTATATTCTGGGTAGCAGAAGATGGAGAATTAAAGACTTCAACAGTAACCTCTTTTATTCTCAGAATATCTTTTGCGAATCTTGCAATTTCATTTGGATGAAAAAGTAATGGATCTTTTTGATCACTTCGGTATTCAGGATTTAATTTTCTAGGATTAAAATTTGGATTTAAATTTCTAATATCAGTATTTGTATATCTATAAACAGAGGCTCTTGACCTATTAAGAAATTTCTGAACATCTTCAATACCAACCAACTCTTCAGAACTATCGATATTGTTAGCTACATTTTCCATGGCATTTTTTAAGAAGTTTCAATAAATTTTGAAGAAGTAGTTTGCTTGAAATAAATACTAAAATTTTGATTATTGAAAAGCTAGCAGATTAGCTGGTTCAAAACTACAAGCCTTTAGGGACTCAAGACACTTTAATTTTTTTTAAACCATAGATTGATAAAATTAATATACTTTCATAATTTTATAATGCGAGTCACCTCATTTCCTTTGGCGACTTTACGCGATACCCCCTCTGAAGCAGAAATCATTTCTCATCAGCTACTATTAAAAGGAGGTTATATTCGAAGAGTAAGTGCTGGCATATATGCATATATGCCTTTAATGTTAAAAGTTCTAGAAAAAATATCAAAGATTATAGATAAAGAACTTAAAAGTATTGGTTGTAATAAATTGCTTCTTCCCCAACTACATCCTGCTGAATTATGGAGAAAGTCTGGAAGATGGGATGGATACACCGAGGGGGAGGGAATTATGTTTAATCTAAAAGATAGGCAAAATAGAGAATTTGGCTTGGCTCCAACTCATGAGGAAGTAATTACTACTCTTGCATCAGAAATTGTTAGTTCATATAAGAATCTACCTGTTTGCTTTTATCAAATTCAAACTAAATTTAGAGATGAGATTAGACCTAGATTTGGATTAATGAGAGGGAGAGAATTTATTATGAAAGATGGCTATTCCTTCCACTCTACTGAAGAAGATCTGAAGCATTTCTATCATAAGATGGAAAATTCATATAAAAACATTTTTTATAATTGCGGATTAGAAACTGTAGGAGTTGATGCTGATAGCGGCGCCATAGGAGGGGCTTCATCAAAAGAATTCATGGTAACTGCAGAATCCGGTGAAGATAAAATTTTATTTACTGAAAGCGGTTCATATGCAGCAAATATCGAAAAAGCCAATTCATTACCTGCAAAAGCAAAATTACTTCAAGATGTTGACCAAGAATTAATCGAGACCCCCAATCAAAAGACAATTAACGATATATGTAAACATAATAATTTGCATCCTAGCCAAATAGTAAAAGTAATTATTTATATTGGACAATTTGAAGATAAAAGTGAAGTACCAATACTTATTTGTCTAAGAGGTGATCAAAATATAAATGAAGTTAAGGTTTTTAATCTAGTTAACCAAACATACCAATCAAATTTAATAAATCTATCTCTATTAATTAATGAAGATACAATAAATAAAAATCTAAAAGAATTTCCTCTAGGTTATTTAGGTCCTGATTTAAGTGATGAAATAATAAAAGAAAGTTCAAAATGGGAAAAAAAATGGTTTAGGGTAATTGACTATTCTGCATTAAATCTCTCTAAATTCATAAGCGGCGGTAATAAATTAAACTACCACAAATTTTTTAATTCATGGCAATTACTAGATAAATATATTGAAGCAGACATCAGGAATGCAAAAGAGGGGGATTTTATCTCCGAAGATAATAAAGAGACTCTAATTGAAAAAAAAGGCATTGAAATAGGACATATTTTTCAATTAGGACAGAAATATAGCGAAAAGCTCAACGCAAAATTTTCTAATAAGAATGGTCAATTAGAAAATATCTGGATGGGCTGTTATGGAATTGGTGTAACTAGGTTAGCCCAAGCAGCAATTGAGCAAAATCATGACAAAGATGGTATATGTTGGCCTATACAAATTGCCCCTTTTCAAGTAATTTTAATTCCAATTAATATTAAAGATTCACATCAAAAAAAACTTTCAGAAAAAATCTATAGTGAATTCATAAGTAACCAAATAGATGTATTATTGGATGATCGTGATGAAAGAGCAGGAATAAAATTTAAAGATGCTGATCTAATTGGAATCCCTTTTAGAATAATAATTGGAAGGGATTCAATTAATAATGAAGTAGAATTCGAATCTAGATCAAAAAAAAGTAAGATTAAACTTTCTGCAGAAGAACTTTTGAAAAACTTTCTTAATGAAACAAAACTAATGTACAATTAGTGAATTATATAGTTAAAGCCTGATTGGAGTGAAAACCTATGTTAAACAAAAAAATGAGCTTTTCAAAAAGAAATTTTTTTTGTAAAGTTTTTACAATTACTTTTTCACTAGTTATCTCTTTCACATTATTTAGTTCTCCTTCAATGGCAGCTAAATCTATTATGACTGGAGACTACACAAAAGATACAATCTCAGTTGTACAAACATTAAAAAATGCTATTGAAACTCCAAGAGATGCAGATAATAAGGAGGAAGTTAGAGATGAAGCTCTTTCCGTTATAACAGACTATATTTCAAGATATAGAAATAGAGGTATGGTAAACACAACACAATCATTTACTACAATGCAAACAGCTCTAAATGCGATGGCTGGCCACTATAAAAATTTTTCAACAAGACCACTTCCAGATAAACTTAAAGAAAGATTAAATAAAGAATTATCTCTCGCTGAGAAAATGGCTCTCAGAGAAAGTTAATACAATTCATTTACTTTTTTCAATGAAAGCAAATTTTTTGCATATATTAAATATTGCTCTTAAAAATATTCTTTTTAAAATTGGCTAATGTTGTTGTAATCGGAGCTCAATGGGGTGACGAGGGTAAAGGTAAAATAACCGATTTACTTAGTCGCTCTGCAGATGTGGTAGTTCGCTACCAAGGTGGTGTTAATGCAGGGCATACTATTGTTGTGGATGATAAAGTTTTAAAGCTTCACCTTATTCCTTCAGGGATTTTATACAAAGATACAACTTGTCTAATAGGTTCAGGGACTGTTGTAGATCCAAAGGTTCTTTTAACTGAGATAGATATGTTAAAAGATAGTGGAATTGACATCTCAGGATTAAAGATATCATCCACATCCCATGTAACAATGCCTTATCACAGGTTACTTGATCAGGCTATGGAAGCTGAGCGAGGATCACTGAAAATTGGAACTACTGGCAGAGGTATTGGTCCTACATATGCTGATAAGTCCCAAAGGAACGGTGTTCGAGTAAGGGATTTACTTGATAGGAATAGATTAAAAGATGTACTTGAAATACCTCTTAAAGAAAAGAATGGATTACTTGAAAAAATTTATAATATTCAACCTCTCGATAAAAATAAAATAATCAACGAGTATTTAGAATTTGGAGAAAGATTATCCTCCCATGTTGTTGACTGCACAAGAACAATACATTTAGCTGCAAAGGACAAAAAGAATATATTATTTGAGGGAGCACAAGGAACTTTACTAGATTTAGATCATGGTACATATCCATATGTCACTTCATCCAACCCAATTTCAGGAGGAGCATGTATAGGTGCTGGAGTTGGTCCGACTCTTATTGATCGTGTGATTGGAGTTGCTAAAGCCTACACCACAAGGGTAGGAGAAGGGCCCTTCCCCACTGAATTACAAGGGAGCATCAATGATCAACTTTGTGATAGGGGTGGCGAATTTGGCACTACAACCGGACGTAGAAGAAGATGCGGCTGGTTTGATGGCATAATTGGAAAATATGCCGTTCACGTAAATGGTCTTGATTGCTTAGCAATAACAAAATTAGATGTATTAGATGAATTAGATGAAATTCAAGTATGTATAGCTTATGAATTAAATGGTAAAGAGATAGATTACTTCCCAACGAATTCAGATGATCTAAAAAAATGTAAGCCCCTTTTCAAAAAATTAAAGGGATGGCAATGTTCAACTGCAAATTGTAGGAAACTTTCAGATCTTCCTGAGGGAGCTATGAACTATTTACGATTTCTTGCTGAGCTTATGGAAGTGCCAATAGCTATTGTTTCTCTAGGCGCTAATAGGGATCAAACAATTGTAATAGAAGATCCTATTCATGGTCCCAAAAGGGCACTCCTTAGGTAAAGACACAATCTACTTAAATTTTCATGGAAAAACTAACTACCCACCAAGCATCTGACAAAACAATAGATCTCATTGGAATAGGCAATGCGATAGTTGATATTTTATCAAACGTAGAAGATGAATTCTTAGAAAGGAATAATCTTATTAAAGGTTCAATGAATTTAATAGGAATTCAAGATTCAGAAAAAATACTAGAGAAATGTAGCATTATAAAAAAAATTTCCGGAGGGTCATCTGCAAATACAGTTGTTTCATTAGCTAATTTGGGTAATAAAGTCGAATTTATTGGAAGGGTTAAAAATGACTATTTTGGTAATTTCTTTTCAAATGATATAAAAGAAAGCGGTACTATTTTTAATTCAAAACCAATTCAGAGCGATGCCTCAAGTGCCCACTCCATAATTTTAATCACCCCAGATGCCCAACGAACAATGTGTACATATCTAGGTGCATCTGTAGAATTTGAACAAAGCAACCTTAACTACGATTCAATAAAAAATAGTAAATATTTATATCTTGAGGGATATTTATGGGATAGCGATCTCGCAAAAGAGGCTTTTATTAAAGCAGCAGAAACAGCAAAAGAATCAGGTACAAAAATAATTCTTACACTTTCTGATTCCTTCTGTGTTGATAGGCATAGAGAAAGTTTCTTAGAATTAATAAATAATTATATTGATATTCTTTTTTGTAATGAAGAAGAATTAAAAAGTCTTTTTAAAGAAAAGAATCTTGATAATTGTCAAAAAAATATTCAAAAAATATGCGAGTTAACTATTGTAACCCTCGGAGAGAAGGGATCCCTTATCATAAATAAGGAACATGTTGACCAAATAAAGGCATTTAATATTGGAAGAGTAATAGATACTACTGGTGCTGGAGATATTTTTGCTAGCGGATTTATGCATGGCTTAATAAATAATTTGCCTTTAATCAAATGCGGAGAGATAGGATCCTTATGCGCAGGTTATATTATTACCCAAATTGGATCAAGGTCAAATATTAATCTTGGAGATTTTCTTGAGAAACATCTTGATTAAGTGATTCTGATACCCAATTGAAGTAATTAATTTCAGAATCAAAAATCTTATAAATAAATTGAGGTAATTCATAACTGAGTTCTTTCTTAAGAAGAGTTATCAATAAATCTAAATTTGAAGGTATACTTTTAATAACAATTTCAAATTCCACATTTTTTTCTATCTTGCTTTTCCATCTATATATTGAATTAATTTTCTTGATAGAAACACATGCGGCTAATTTCTTATCTAAAATTTTAAATGCAACCTTTTCTGCATTTTGTTTACCAGATTCAGTTGTTATGAGTAATAGAAGATTCGTCATATCATTACCTAGATTTTCATAATATTCTTAATAGATTTTATCAACATATCTACTTCAGAAAAGACTAAGTTTTTTTGATTTATTTTTGGTCTTTTTAACATAAATAAATCAATATCACTTTTTGAACTTATTAACTCCCAAATAATTTGTGAGTATCCACCAGAATCTCTACAAAGAATAATATCTATTTCCCAATATTCACATAGAAAAAGTTCTAAAGGATTTACTGTAACTTTACTAGGATTCAATATTGCCAAATTAGATTCTTTTATACATGAAGAAAAACCACCCATAATACTTTGAGGTGTAGAAAGAATCCTCGCATATATATTTGCTTGCTTCGCCATATAGTATTTCGCTATTTCATCTAAAGATCGTGATCCTATTGCTAGAAGAAGATTTTTATTTTTAAGTTCAACTCCATTTATTCCTCTTAAATCAGAAATAATTCTTTTATTTAAAATTTTTTTATCATGATGATTAATCCTTTCATATGTAAACAAAGGCTTATTAACTTGTTCACAAGCTTGTTGTAAGTATTTAGAGATAATTAAAGCAAAGGGATGAGTGGCATCAATAATGGACTTAATATCATTATCAAAAATTATTTTTCTTATTTGTTCTTCATTTTTGATCCTACCTGTAATGATGTGTAACTTTGGATTATCTAGATAAGCCTTACTTGCTTTATAGCTAATAACACTTACAAATACTGTGAAGTTTAACCTGAGCAATTCATTAGCAATCTTTGGACCATCAGAAGTACCTGATAGGATCCAAACATTTTGGTGGCAATTTCTTTGATTCTGCATCAATATATCTTTAAGTAAAAAAAGAACAAATGAATCATTGCTTAATTCAATCTATTATCAAAACCGAACCTCAAATGCGTTATACAAAAGAAAATCAAACTCCAATTGCAGAAATGTTTGTAACCTTCAAAGGATTACGAACTGATGATCCCCTTAGTGAATTGAAAGTTTGTGGATGGGGAACTGTAGCAAAGGAAATGGTAGACAATTTAAAAGAGGGGCAGAAAATAATTTTAGAAGGGCGTTTGAGAATGAACTCTTTCACAAGGAAAGATGGTACTAAAGAAAAGCAACCAGAATTAACTGCTTCAAAGATTCATCAAATTTCTTCCAAAGAAGACCCCTTAATTACAAATGAAATAATATCATCTGAAAGTGAATCTAAAATAATAAATGAGAAAGCAGATTCAGATAAAGCCAACTGGAACAGCTCACCACTGGTACCTGAAGTGGATGAGATCCCATTCTAATTATTAAATTCCCAAAAATTTTCCTTAGTTCGTAGAATGAGTTTATTTAACTCTCTCTCAAGTTCAGCAAGTTCATTTCTTAATTGCGGCCATTTCCCCCTATCAATGTTTCTTAAGAGCCATTCTCTATTTTCATCTAAGGAGGAAATTAAAGTGGATAGATTATCCAAATTTGAGTCGTTCATTTTAACTGCAACCTTTCTAAATGAATCAATTTATAAAAAATATGAAGAATATTTATTCTCCAGCTAATGTCATTACCATAGCAGGCGGTGCGTTATCATTCATCGGAATGGTAGCCTTTTTTACCGATTCAGTAAATCTTAGTGTACCTACATTTTTTTATGGTGTTCCAATTCTCTTAATAGGTTTGGCATTAAAAACTTCAGAAGTTCCTCCTGTGAGGTTAATAAATAAAGATGATTTTAAGTCTAATAAATTTAGCAGACCCGAAGAAATTACTAATTTAGTAAAAGACGTAACAAGGTGGAGATATGGAATCCAAGCTCATCTTCAGTCATCACTGGAAGTTTTAAAATTATGGAATGAGGATAATCCACCTCAATTAAAAGAACTTGAAGAAATCACCCAAGATAAAAGGAATGGTATAAAATTTCGTTTTGAGATTAACTCTGTTCCCATTGACGAATGGGTTAAAAAGAAAGAAAGGTTAAATAGATTCTTTGCTAAAGGCCTTGAATCAGATATTATTATCGACGATAATAAGAAAGAATTTTATTTGATACTCTTTTATTAAAATCCTATTATGAGTTTATCGAAATAAATTAATCTATAAAAATAAAATGAATGATTCTCTAAGAGTATCAATTTTAAGCGAAGCGCTTCCCTATATCCAAAAATTTTCAGGAAGAAAGATTGTAATTAAATATGGGGGATCAGTAATGGTAAAGAAAGAATTAAGAGAAGCAGTTTTTCGCGATGTGGCCCTTCTCTCTAGTGTTGGAGTAAGACCGATAATAGTACACGGTGGAGGTCCCGAAATAAATGTTTGGTTGAAGAAATTAAATATACAGCCAAGTTTTAAGGAAGGATTAAGAGTTACTGATGAAAAAACGATGGAAATAGTAGAAATGGTACTAATGGGAAGAGTAAATAAACAAATTGTTCGTGGCATTAATAAAACCGGTTCGCTCGCAATTGGAATCTCGGGATTAGATGCTAATTTAATTCTTGCAAGGAAACTTGATAATAATAGTCATGGTTTTGTGGGGGATATTTCAAAAATTAATCCTGAAATTCTTAATCCTCTCATTGAAAAAGGATATATACCTGTAATTTCGAGTATTGGTTCTACTTCGCAAGGAACATCACTGAATATTAATGCGGACTATGTAGCAGGAGAGATATCAGCTTCTATAAATGCAGAGAAACTTATATTAATGACTGACACGCCAGGTATATTAGAAGATATAAATGATGAAAAAACCCTTTTAGAAAAAATAAATCTAAGACAAGCAAGAGAATTATTAGCAGAGCATATAATTTCAGGTGGTATGAAACCAAAAACTGAATGTTGTATTAGAGCATTAGCTCAAGGTATCAAAGCTGCTCATATTATTGATGGAAGGATTGAACATTCAATTTTATTAGAGATTTTTACAAATTCAGGTATTGGCACAATGATAAATGCATAGCCATGACGGAATACAACAAATTAGTAAATGAAGCAGAGCTTGCTTTAAACAAAGGAGAATATAGGATTTGCATAAATATTTTGAATAGTAAACTTGAGCTATTTTCTCCTGAAACCAAGGAAGGCACAAATATAAGATTTCTTCTGATAACAGCTCTAAGTGGTATTAATCAAAATGAAGAAGCAATAATACTTTGTAAACAACTTTTGAAATCAACTAATAAACTTGTAAAAGAAGAAGCCAGATCACTTATCAAAATTTTAAATTCACCTAATCTTCAAACTCCAGATAATTGGAATATTACATTTGAGAATGAATTTAACTATGAAAAAATAGAGCCAAAATCTTTTAAAACTAAAAGTATTGATCCAGCCCAAAAGAAATTTATTAATATCTCAAATGAACCCACTGGCGAGACAAAAACATTTCAACAAGGCTTTATTTTTTTTACTTTTGTTTTATTATTTTGTCTAATTTTAATTTTAAGTGGATGCGTAAGGATAAATAGCACGATTGACATAAGGAATATTGAGTCAATAGATTTAAACTTTGATATTGAAAGTAAATATTTTAATAAAATTCCATGGCAATTAACTTTTGAAAATAAAATGAGGAAGGTTTTCCCAGATGAAAAAATCATAAGTAATAGCAACTTTTTTTCTCTAAAAGAAAAAGGACTCAAACTTAATGAAGTCAATTTAATTTTCAATCAGATCTTGAAATTAAACCCAAATAATCCCAAGGATGAAACGAATTATATCAATATCAATTATTTAGAAAAAGATTATTTTATTGGGAAAAAATATGTTTTTAATATGGATATAGATCTAACAAATATTGAAAATCATAATGATCTTGATCTATATGTAAATATCATTTATCCAACCAAAATAGATATTCCGATAAATCAATCAAATACTTATCAAATAAGTAGAAATAATAAGACTATTTCATGGCAATTATTTGCTGGTAAACCTAATAATATAAATTTTTCAATTTGGAATTGGAATAAATTACTAATAGGATTTTTTGCTGTCGCTCTCTTAGTTTTATCAGCATATTATATTAGAAGAATTAGATATGAAATTGGCCCAAATTTACCAAGATTACCCTCTTAATAAAAAATTATTTTTAAATCTCTACTGGATTAATATCAATTGTTAAATAAACATTCTTTGGAATGAGATCAAATAGAAATTCATGCTTTGGGAGAGGGAATTCAGAGTTATCTGGACCATAGATTAAAATTTGCCATCTAAACTTTTTACTAATTTTTGAGACTAATCCAGGAGCAGGTCCAATTAATTTCCAATCCTTTTTATTACAGAGTGGTTCTAGATAACTTGCTAATTTACAAGCTGTTTCTTCAGTAGAAGAATTATTAATTCCCGATACTTTTAAAAGACATACCTTACAGAAAGGAAATAAATTTGCCTCTTGCCTAGTCTTTAAGATTTGAAGAGAAAAACCTTCATAATCTCTCTTTTTTAGATATGAAATTACAGGATGATTAGGCTGATAAGTTTGAAAAATCACTTTTCCTGGTTTACTTGCTCTACCTGATCTTCCAGCTAATTGCAGAAATAGTTGTAAAGATTTCTCTTCGGAAGATAAATCTGGACGATGTAACAATCCATCAGCCGCCAAGACTACAGATAAAGTAACATTTGGAATATCAATTCCTTTTGCAATCATCTGAGTACCAACAATTACATCAGCATTACCCTTAGTGAAAGACTCAAGGATTTTGCGATGACCATCTTTACCTGATGTAGTATCTTTATCAAATCTAATTAATCTAAGTTCCGGTAATTCTTCATTTATAAACTGAATTACTCTTTGGGTCCCGATTCCAAATGGTTTAAATGCATTAGAATTACAATCAGGGCAAATATTAATAAATCTCCTTTTCATATCGCACCAGTGGCAATTGAGCCATTTTTGTCCTTTAGAACCAATATGTACCGTTAAAGCTACATCACAGTTAGGGCAACTGACTACATGACCACAGTTTCTACAACTCAAAAAACCACTGTATCCTCGTCTTGGAACAAGTATTAATGCTTGCTCTTTGTTTTCCTTCAACTGCGAAAGTATATTGAGCAACTCCTCGCTAAATATTCTTGAATTCCCTTTTTTAAACTCTTCTCGCATATCAACTATACAAATATCAGGAATCTTAGTTTGTGAGATTCTCTCTTTCATTCTTACCAACTTATATTTTTTCTCAAAATAAATTTTTTTCAATATATTTAAGGAAGGAGTTGCAGTACCAAAAACTATTTTTGAATTATTTATCTTCATTCTATCTATTGCAACTTCTCGTGCGTCATAACATGGCATTGGACTCTCTTGTTTATAGGAAGCATCATGTTCTTCATCTAAAATTATTATTCCTAAATTTTTGATAGGAAGGAATACTGCTGATCTGGTTCCAATGACAATAATTGGATCATTTTCATTTAATAATTTTTGCCATACCAATTGCCTATGCTTTGGGGAGCAATTACTATGATATTCAAAAACATTAATGTGAAATCTTTCAGAAAATCTATCTATAAGTTGCGGAATAAGGGCTATCTCTGGGGCAAGGACTAAGCAGCTTTTCCTCATACTTAATTGCCTTTGAACTGTTCTCAGATATATTTCTGTTTTACCTGAACCAGTCTCCCCCCAGAGCAATATTATTTCGCCTGCTCTCATGTCTTGTATTGCTTCAATAGCTACTTTTTGCTGATTAGTAAGGGCAAATATATTACTGTTTTCTGGAACTTTATCATTAAAAACATAAGAAAAATTATGTTTTTTCTCCATTCTTTCTTTTTTTAAAAAATCTTTCTTTATTAGTGTATTTACTGTACTTGTTGTAAATCCTAATTTTAATATTTCAGATTGCCAAACTCCTTTTTTTGACTTTAGATAATTAATTAGAGAAAGTTGTTTATTTGTTAACTTGTCCAAAAAAATAGCATCCTCATTGTAAATTATCCAAGTTCTAAGAGTTGGTTTTTGTTTGTTTTTGACATTTTTCCCAATCCATCCTGGGGGGAAAGCAGTTTTATACATTTTTAATCTATCTACTTTGTAAAATTTGGCTAACTCTTCCATCCAATCCTGCCACCATAGAGGCAAAACTTTTTTCTGAATGATATCTTCAACAAATAAATATTTTATTTCTACTTTATCGTTGCACTCTTTCTTAAAAAGATCTTTATCCACAACTAATCCACTCATCAATCTTCCTTTGAGTCGAACAGAGACAATATCGCCTATTTCAACTCCTAAGTATTTACCATCTAAATAATCAAATCTATTGCTATATCTACCAAAATCAAGTAAAACACCAACCTTTGTTAAATTATTATATTGATTATTAGTTGCGAGCTTCAAAACTTTTTCTTAGTATTGGATTGTTGAACATTCCACAAAGTGTTTTTGCACAT